>PJTZ01000157.1_pt1 | contig 40533 bp, 41 predicted proteins | sample 1512131 | NCBI WGS metagenome assembly PJTZ01 (sample SAMN08177679, study PRJNA422409) | Soil metagenome, whole genome shotgun sequencing project. | reverse complement strand
TTCCACTAAGGTGGTCATAAGCGGATGTACCTGTGTTTTATCTAAGCGGAACTCGGCAACAATCGTAGTGTCTTTGACATCCTTGTATGTTCCCGGTTGGTTCAGCTCATGTGAACTCAAACCTGTTCCGGCAGCAGGAGAATAAGGTTGTATGGTATAACCTTTGTATAAGAGACCTTTCTTGTAAAGCTCTTTCAATAAATACCATAAGGTTTCTATATATTCGTTCTGGTAGGTGATATACGGGTCGCTAAGGTCAACCCAATAGCCCATTTTTTGGGTAAGGTCATTCCATACATCCGTATATTTCATTACCTCTTTCCGACAAGCGTCATTATAAGCTTCGACACTGATTTTTTTGCCGATATCTTCTTTAGTAATGCCTAGTGTTTTTTCAACGGCCAGTTCAATAGGCAATCCGTGTGTATCCCATCCACCCTTACGCTTTACCTGAAACCCTTTTAGGGTTTTATAGCGACAGAAAATATCTTTAATCGAGCGAGCCATCACGTGGTGAATGCCTGGCATACCATTGGCGGACGGGGGGCCCTCATAAAAAGTATAAGGTTTGTTGGCCGGACGGTTTGATATACTTTTCTCAAAGATATTATTCGACTCCCACCGTTCTAGTATTTCTCTACCTATTTCAGGCAAGTTTAACTGCTTATATTCCTTGTACATCCGAAATTGCGATTGTTTTTTTAAAGGTCGCTAATTTAGTGATTTTAAATGGAAAATAGTAGTGTGTGGTGTGGATTATATAATCCATAGGTATTGGTTTCAAAAATGAAGGCAGACGTATAAGGTCTGCCTTGTTAAATTATGCCGAGAACGAGCTTCCGCAACCGCAAGTGCTTGTCGCGTTGGGGTTATTAAAAGTAAAGCCCCGCGCATCCAGACCGCTTTTAAAGTCTATTTCCATACCTGCTAAGTAGAGACCATGTGCCTTATTCATAAAAACACGTAAGCCTGCTATCATATATTCATTATCACCGTCTTTCTTTTGATCGAAGCCTAATATATAACTCATGCCCGAACAGCCACCGCCTTCAACGCCAACACGCAAACCGAAATCTGCCCCGATTTCCTGTTGGTCGATCAACTTTTTCAGTTCCGCTACAGCGCCTTCAGTTAAGGTTACGGGAGCGGCATTTGTTGTAGTTTCTGTACTCATTACGCGTTATTTATATATTTCGTTGTTACAAATTTACATCTTTCTTTTAAAGAAGTTTTTGGAAGCAGGCTATTTTTGACAATAATAAAACATTCCTAATTTTTTTATGGATTTATATTATCTTTGCACCAAAATTTAGAATTTTTTTATCATACTCCTTAACAATAACACGATGGAAAGAGATCAGGTCATTTTTAACCTAATAGCCGATGAGCTAAAGCGTCAAGAAGAAGGTATCGAATTGATCGCTTCAGAAAACTTTGTAAGTAAGCAAGTGATGGAAGCTGCCGGTTCGGTTTTAACGAACAAATATGCGGAAGGCTTGCCGGGCAAGCGTTACTACGGAGGTTGTGAAGTGGTTGACGAAATTGAAGCGATTGCTATTGACCGTGCAAAAAAGTTATTTGGTGCAGCGTGGGTCAATGTACAGCCTCACTCAGGAGCGCAGGCAAACGCGGCGGTTTTCTTGGCGACGATTCAGCCAGGGGATAAAATTTTAGGACTTGATCTATCTCATGGTGGGCACTTGACGCATGGTTCGCCTGCGAATCTCTCGGGTAAAATCTATCAACCGTTATTTTATGGAGTAAAAGAAGATACAGGTCTTATCGACTATGAACAGTTAGAAGAGACCGCATTGCGCGAAAAACCTAAAATGATTATATGTGGTGCTTCTGCGTATTCGCGCGATTGGGATTACGCGCGTATTCGTAAAGTAGCCGATGAAATAGGGGCACTTGTATTAGCAGATATATCGCATCCAGCAGGATTGATAGCAAAAGGTTTATTGAATGATCCACTTCCACATTGTCATATCGTAACCACAACTACACACAAAACATTGCGTGGCCCTCGTGGTGGTATGATTATGGTTGGTCAGGACTTTGAAAATCCATGGGGTATTAAGACACCAAAAGGAGAAATCCGCACGATAACACAGTTATTGGATCTGGCTGTATTCCCAGGTACGCAAGGAGGGCCTTTGGAACATACGATTGCAGCTAAAGCCATCGCGTATGGAGAGGCGTTGAGTGACGAATACTTAGAATATGCTAAACAGGTGCGTAAAAATGCACAGACTTTAGCTCAATTCTTTGTTGATCGCGATTATAAGATTATCTCCGGAGGCACAGACAACCATTTGATGCTGGTTGATTTGCGCAACAAGGATATTTCTGGTAAAGAAGCGGAAGCGGTATTAGGTAAGGCTGGTATTACAACGAATAAAAATATGGTTCCATTTGATACACGTTCACCATTCGTTACGTCGGGTGTACGTTTCGGAACGGCAGCTATTACCACACGCGGTGTCAAGGAGGACGAAATCATTCAAATTGGTGAGTTGATCGATGAAGCATTGGCAAATCGTTCGAATGAAAGTGCTTTAGATGCGATTCACGGTAAAGTGAGAGCCTTGATGGCACAATTTCCGTTATATAAGTAATAGTTTAACAATATTGGATTATGGAAGAAGGTGGGCAATATTTTTGCACACCTTTTTTATTGGATATATGGAATAAAAAGGTAAATAAAATAAACTATTTCAAGTGTTTATTTGTTATATCCAGAAAAGCGAAAGATGTGTGAATAAATGTTAAAAAATAATCGTTTAATTTGAATCTTCGTTATTTTTCATTTGCTTTGAATTATGGTTATACAAACGAAAGGACGCCTATAAAACACTTTACTCTTTAAAATAAATTCAAACATAAATCTGGGGATTTACTATGAAAACGTTAAAAGAAAAGAGTGACCTTGAGTTGATTCAGGCTTATGTTGCGGGGGATGAATCGGGGATAGAGGTGCTACTGAATAGATATAAGTCGAAAATATATACATCCATCTACCTACAAGTGAAAGACGAATATCTCGCGGAAGATATCTTTCAAGAAACCTTTATAAAGGTTATCAGAACATTAAAATCCGGACGTTATAACGAAGAAGGTAAGTTTTTGCCTTGGGTAGTCCGTATCGCACAAAATATGGTGATCGACCATTTTCGAAAAGAAAAACGAAGCCCGACTGTGGTGAGTAGTGAGGGGTATGATATTTTTGGCGTACTGGAATTTGCTGACGATAACGCGGAATCTAAATTGATGACTGATCAACGCGATGTGGATTTGCGAAAGATCATTCAAAAGTTACCCGACGATCAAAAGGAAGTTCTTATCATGCGTCATTTTTGTGATATGAGCTTTAAGGAAATTGCGGAGATAACCGATGTAAGTATCAATACGGCACTTGGTCGCATGCGCTATGCGCTCAACAATTTGCGAAAAATGATCGAGGAGCATAATATGATGTTGAACATGGGGTAAACAAAAGGGGAGAACTAGAATTTGGTGTTCTCCACTTCTTCAGCAGTTTCTTCTACTTTTGCTTTGAGGTCAGCCTTAAAAGCCAAAACAGATGCAGCTAATTCTTCCGAAGAAGTAGCCAGAATTTGCGCAGCTAAAATTCCGGCATTCTTTGCGGCATTCAACGCAACTGTTGCTACGGGAATCCCATTAGGCATTTGTAATATAGAAAGTACCGAATCCCAACCATCAATAGAGTTAGAGGACTTTACCGGAACACCGATTACTGGTAAGTGGGTGATAGAAGCAACCATTCCCGGCAAATGAGCAGCACCACCAGCTCCTGCGATAATAACTTTCAGCCCACGCGTTGCGGCTGATTTCGCATATTCGTACATCCGCTCGGGTGTACGATGAGCCGAAACAATAGAGACTTCGAAAGTTACTCCTAATTTTTTTAAGACTTCAATAGCGTCTTGCATCACGGGAAGATCGGATTTACTTCCCATGATTATACCTACTTTCGCCATATTTTCTTGATTCATCTTTAAGCTTTTACCTTTAATGTTTCTTGCACCCAACGTGCATTTTTTATCGCTAACTCACGATCGTCATTTACAATGCATACGTGTCCCATCTTACGAAAAGGTTTCGTGTATTTTTTTCCATATAAATGGACAAATACACCTTCAACGGCAAGTACCTCCTCTACACCCTCATATTTGGCTAGACCCTCATACTGTGGTTCACCTAATAGGTTTATCATGACTGCATTCGTTCTCGCTGTTGTGGCGCCCAACGGTAAATTGAAAATAGCACGCAAATGCTGTGCAAATTGTGATGTGATATTTCCCTCAATCGTATGGTGTCCGCTGTTGTGTGGCCGAGGGGCAAGCTCATTTACTAAAATTTCGCCTTCTTTTGTTAGAAACATTTCAACCGCTAATAGACCGACAATTTGTAAGTCGTCCGCTATCTTTTTCGCTATTTCATCAGCTTGCGTTTGGGTTTCAAAAGGCAATGTCGAAGGTGAAATCAGAAATTCGACCAAATTGGCATCGGGATTGAACTCCATCTCCACCAAGGGAAAAGTAGTCACATCACCTTTATCATTTCTAGCAACAATCACCGCAATCTCTTTCTCAAAATCCACCAACTCTTCTATCAAAGAAGGTTCTTCAAAAGCCTGCTCGATTTCTGATGTACTGTTGATTTTCTTTACACCCTTACCATCGTAGCCGTCCTTGCGAAGCTTTTGCATATAAGGTAACGGGATAGCCGTTTCATAGAGATTTTCTTTATTGGAGATCAGTTGAAAAGCTGCAGTCGGAATATCGTTTTGTTTAAAAAATTGTTTTTGCAGACCTTTATCTTGAATCAATCGAATGATTCGGGACTGCGGATATACTATAACACCTTCGCCTTCCAACTTCTCTAAAGCATCCACATTCACTTTTTCGATTTCAATGGTGATCATGTCTAAATCTTTACCAAAATTATAGACTGTCTCAAAATCGCCTAATGAACCACATTCAAAACGGTTACATAATTTACGGCACGGTGCATTTTTATCGGGGTCTAATATATGCACGTTTACGTTGTAATTGATGGCTTCTTGTATGAGCATACGACCCAACTGGCCACCGCCAAGAATACCTAATTGCAACTCGCCATAAAAATCTTTTGCCATAGTGTTTTTAAAATATTAAGCGTGTTCAGAAAAATATTGATCTTGTAATATATTCTCTGTTTCTATTTTCTTTTGAAGTTCTAAAAATGCGCCTATTAACGCTTCCGGTCTCGGTGGGCATCCCTGTACATATACATCTACGGGAATAATCCTATCAACACCTTTCACCACGTGATAGCCATGTTGCCAATACGGACCGCCGCAATTTGAGCAAGAACCCATCGATATGACATATTTGGGTTCGGGCATCTGTTCGTAGAGTTTTTTTATTCTATCTGCCATCTTAAAGGTCACGGTTCCTGCAATGATCATCACATCGGATTGTCTGGGAGAGGGGCGTGGAAACACCCCCAAACGATCCAGATCGTATGTCGATGCCATAGCGCCCATCATCTCAATTGCACAGCAAGCGATTCCGAAACTCACCGGCCACATGGATGATAACCTTGCCCAATTCAGCAAATCATCCATCTTAGCAATGATTACCCCTCCGCTTTGTGATTGATTTTGCGCTTTATCCATGTTTTAATCAGTTTGACTTCTTGAATTTTGGCCGAAACCCTAATCCTCCGCTACGAGCCACTTTTGCATTGGTGTCGTCTGTTTCCGAAGATACTGTTTCCTTATAGTCGCGGACTTGGTATTTTTTATTATTCAATTGTTCATAGGCCGTAGCGGGTATACCAACAGAAACGCGAGGTTGTATATGTGCGGGTTTAATCCATGAAATATCGCCCCGCTTCCATACGTAGATTAGTCCTACTACCAGAATGCCCAAAAACATGCCCATTTCTACTAATGTAAACCATCCCCATCGCCCATCAGCAGCAACCAGTTCGCTACTTCCGAAAACCGTTGCCCAAGGAAATACGAAGATCAATTCCACATCAAATAATAGAAAGACCAAAGCAATCACATAAAATCGTGGATTTATCTGTACCCAAGCATTGCCCGTGGTTTCCTCACCACATTCGTACGTGCTTAGTTTTTCGGGAGTCGGTTTCTTCGGTGATAGTATTCTCGCCAACAAAATGGTTACGCACACCAGTAGGATACCTACTATCGCAATTAATAGTATCTTTCCGTATTCTGAGAGCTGCGCGGGGTCATCCATAACACAAAAATAGGAAATATTATTTAAAAAGGTTTGCCGGGCATTTTGGGCATATTGCGCATCATTTTCGCGGCCATAGCGGGATTGGACATTTGTTTCATGACTTTGCGCATATCTGCAAATTGTTTCATGAGCTTATTCACTTCGTTGATATCCGTTCCGGAACCTTTCGCTATACGCATGCGCCGTTTTGTATCGATCGCATCTGGATTTTCTCTTTCAAAAGGTGTCATGGAGTCGATAATCGCTTCAATCGGTTTAAAAGCATCGTCTTCTATTTCCACATCCTTAATGGCTTTGCCGACACCAGGAATCATCCCCATCAAGTCTTTCATATTACCCATTTTCTTAATTTGCTGGATCTGGGATTTAAAGTCGTTGAAGTCGAATTTATTTTTACGGATTTTCTTTTGTAGCTCTGCTGCTTCCTTCTCGTCAAACTGCTGTTGGGCACGTTCTACCAACGAAACCACGTCTCCCATGCCGAGAATACGGGATGCCATACGGTCGGGGTGGAATACATCAAGTGCTTCCATTTTCTCGCCTGTACCGATAAACTTGATGGGTTTATTGACTACGGATTTGATGGATAACGCTGCACCACCACGGGTATCACCGTCCAACTTCGTGAGTACGACACCCGTGAAGTCCAAACGGTCATTGAATGCCTTAGCCGTATTGACAGCATCTTGACCTGTCATGGCATCCACTACAAATAGGATTTCATGCGGTTGCGTCGCCTCTTTTACAGCTGTTATTTCGGTCATTAAAGCCTCGTCGATAGCTAGCCGCCCGGCGGTATCAATAATGACAATGTTATTTCCGTTGCGTTTGGCTTCTGCTACCCCTTCCATAGCAATGGCGATGGGGTCGGATGATTCGCGATTGACATACACGGGCACATTCACTTGCTGGCCCAGTACCTGTAATTGGTCTATTGCAGCTGGACGATAAACATCTCCTGCTACTAATAGCGGTTTCTTTCCTTTTTTATCACGGAGATAGTTTGCCAGCTTGCCGGAGAACGTGGTTTTACCCGCACCGTTCAAACCAGCGATCAGGATCACAGTGGGATTATGTGCTACATCCAGGTCGGCGACTGTTCCTCCCATAAGGGAAGTCAGCTCATCGTTCATGATTTTAGTCAGTAACTGCCCCGGTGAAATGCTAGTCAGTACATTCTGACCCAAGGCTTTTTGCTTTACGTCATCGGTGAATGTTTTGGCCGTTTTATAATTCACATCGGCATCCAACAATGCCTTGCGAATTTCTTTCATCGTCTCTGCGACGTTTATTTCAGTGATACTTCCTTGCCCTTTTAATACCTTAAAGGCCCTATCCAGTTTATCCTGTAAATTCTGAAACATGTTTATCTCTCGTCTTAAAATGTGCTAAGGGCCAAAGTTACAAAATAGTGTCGAATTTTATTTCATCAATCGACGGGAATCCATTAAACTACAAAAAATGCGACATCTAGTCGCATTTTTTGTTTTATGTTTATGCACGTTATTATTAATCTCTTCTTCCGAAAAGGATATAAGCATAATATAATAGCGTTACCAGTGCTGATAATGCTGCTACAACGTACGTCATTGCAGCCCATTTCAATGCGTCTTTTGCACCATCATGCTCATCCCGGCTGTGGGTAACATTAGCTGTCTCCAGCCATTTCAATGCTCTACCAGATGCGTCAAATTCTACGGGTAAAGTCACAAAAGCGAATAACGTTGTCAAGAACAATGCACCTACACCGACTGCGAGTACCCACGGGTTCCCACTAAAAGCCATCATCAGCACACCGGCTATCAGGACCCAAGAAGTCAATCGCGAAGCCACACTAACAACCGGCACCATCGCCGAACGGAACTGCAACCAAGAATAAGCGGTTGCGTGTTGTACGGCGTGTCCGCATTCATGTGCAGCAACAGCAGCGGCAGCAACACTACGGCCATAATATACTTCGTTGCTTAAGTTTACGGTTTTATTCGCTGGATTGTAATGGTCGGACAAACCGCCTCCATCAGCTACAAGCACCTTCACGTCATAGATTCCATTTTCATGGAGCATTTTTTGAGCGATTTCAGCGCCTGAAAGCCCAGAACTTAAAGGGAACTCTGAATATTTTTTAAACTTGTTCTTAAACCTCGATTGCACAATCCAACTGATAACCGCAATCCCAATAAATATAATCCAATACATAGTCTTTATTTCTTTTTAAATCGTTTCGCTATTTCTCTTTCCCTCCCTGCAAACCATATTCCATTCGTAATGATTCGGCTTGAAGATAATAAAAACCATTCATTTTGTCAGTTTAAAATAAAAAAAGTGATATTAGCCTGTCATTATTGCGTATTATCGTAGAAAAAACTGATCAATTATATAATTGAAGCTGATTTAGAACCGTATATATTTCTTTTTGACGTTGCGAGGACGGAATAAGGCCAAGCATTATTTTCGCAAATCAGGGTGTTGTCGTCGTCATTTGTCGCCATTAGTGCTCATTTGTATTCATTTGTGTTCATTTTTCGCTATCGATCTGTGTGTTGCATTATGTTTGTGCTGTTCGATCATCTCGCGAGGAGTAAACAGGCAATCAGATAATAGTAGTTTCGGTAGGGTTAAAAATTATCAAATCTTATCAATTTCTATCAAATCCTATCAAAATTTCATTTTGGTGACTAGCTGTTTTTACGTTTGTTTCGTTCGATCATCTCGCGAGGAGTAAGAACAAAAGAAAAGGTATCGGAAAATGCTAACGGAAAGAGCTCGCCGGTGGTGCAGTAGACCGATACCGACAAATATTTTTAAACTTTTAAATATTATTATTATGGCAATTAAATTCAATGTACAGGAAATCGGCAACCCGCAGGATGCGGCTGCCCCTAAAAAGTTCTACGCACGTCCGATAAGCAGCGGCGAGATTACCTTGGAAGATCTAGCTTCCGATATCTCCCACGCGTCTTCCATTAACGAGGCGGATGTAATGGCGGTATTATACAGTTTGGTGCGGGAAATTCCACGTAATATCTCCCGAGGATATATTGTTCGTCTGGGCGGTCTGGGATCTTTTCGTTTAGGCACGAGCAGCTTGGGCAGTGAAGCAGCCGAAGATGTTACGGCTGCTAATATCCAATGCAGACGTGTGTTATTCCAAAATGGCGGGCGTATCAAAAAGGCAATAACCGATTTAACTTTCAAGAAAATCGAATAGAAGTCTTTTCATAGCTTAGTCGGTTGGCCGGCATCTTCAGATGCCGGCTTTTTTGTGTTCAAAACACCCAAAACGACCGTGGTCATTTAAAAAAAGGAACGTTTGATTTTCCAAAATGAAAGTTTGTTTCACACAAACGACCGTGGTCACTTTCCAAAAACAAACTTGGAGTCTGAAAAGTTACCGTGGTCAGTTTTTAGAAATGGATTTTATACTCAAAAAAAGATTTGAGAAAGATTTATTTTATGTTAAGTTAATTTTATTTCCGCACTATCTCTATTATCGATGTCCTCTACGCTTGTGGTACCTTTCCAACATACGTTTGGTAAATGCATTATCGATTTGCCAATCCTCTCCAGGACCCCATTCAATAACTTCTCCGTTAAGGAAATATACCCAAACTGGACGTCGCTCCACTGTTTCTGTATACGAATTACGTTCAACAGGCATATATTCGTATACTTCGAGGGGACCCTCTTCGGTGGATTGTGCCATTACGACCATGTTGGGTTTTCCAATACGTTTGATAACGGTTTCTTTTGGCATGCCTAAGCTGATTAAACTCATGTCGCCATGTCTTAATGCAGCACATGACCCCAAGAATAATAAAATACCAGCAGCTAGATATAGGGATAATTTATACATAGATTTTTGATTTGTTTGTAATTTGACCTGAACTAACAAGAAAAGATTAATATTCGGTTGAAATGTTTTTATTTTATTCTCAGGATGACCGATTAACATTAATCGTTCTTAACGATGGATGCCAAGCCAATATTTTAGCGATTGTTTGAATGTTCTTCGGAGTTGTTTGGCGGTAACGTACCGTGGATTAAATATCGGCGTTCGAAGAAAATAAGACAATGTAGCGGATTTTCCTTTTTCCATCACAATGATGTACCAGTTTTCGAAAAAGATACGTTCCAATTCTGCGATAGGATATTGTTTGCTTTGCCGGTTATGAAGAATGATTTCCTGGTAAATAGTGTAATACTCCTCAAGGGAATATCTGCTCTTTACCACTGGGGTTAGCAGGATATCCATATCGATGTGGTCGGCCTTTGGTAGTAATTTATCCAGTTGGTAGCGCAAAATAGCGCGGAGCTGTTGTGTAACGAGATCTTTTTTTCGGGTAGAAATATTATTACCGTGTATACGGTATTCACCGAGATATTCGGGGATATTATCGACCTCATAATTTAAAGCTATCCTAGAAAACAGTGCGTAATCCTGTGCTACGAGATGGTTCGGGTAGCCGCCGATGTCCCTAAAGGCTGACATACGCATCATAACGGTAGAATGCACAAATGAGTTATAGAATAAAAGACCTGCATGTAGCTTATCCGACCCAAAAAAAGGAGTCATCTTTTGCCCTGTCCGTTGCCCCATACGGTCGATGACATATGCATATCCACCCAAAACGGCTAGTTGAGGTCGGTTTAAAAAATGTTGAAGCTGTACTTCCAGTCTATTTCGGAAAGCAATATCATCGCTATCCAATACCGCCATAAACTCGCCTTTAGCTTCTGTCAAAGCTACGTTTCGCGTAAAAGGAATCCCCTTATTACCGTCGTTTTGAATTAAGCGTATCCTAGGGTCATTGAAACTTCGGATGATTTCTACGGTATTATCTGTAGATCCATCGTCTACAACCAAAAGTTCAAAGTGAGGGTATGTTTGTTTTAATACACTTTCAATCGATGTTGCTATATAGTCCGCTGCGTTGTACGCAGCCATGAAAACAGTTATTTTTATTTTACGCTTATTCGGCATTTTTAATTCTGACATTTGGCTTTATCCTCGCTGTGTATGAATATTCTCTTTGCGTTGCATATGCAATAGCTTTATGGGAAAAAACAGTTTGATAACGCTTTTACGCTGAATTGACCTTAGGGGAAGAAGCCCTACTGGTCAATATATGACCTGTATCGTACTTCTGTACGATAGTAATGAATGTCTAATATAGATTATTTTTTTAAAGAAAGCTAAATAACCGAAAAAAGATGTTAATGCAATTGATGCAGTTTTGTCATCGTCCGTCACGAACGTTGAATTCCTAACAAGTATTTGAGTGATTGCTTAAATGTTTTTCGAATCTGTTTGGCGGTCACATATTGTTGATTAAAAATCGGTTTCCTAAGAAAAAGAGGAAAGGTATTGGATTTTCCTTTTTCCATTATAATGGCATACCAGTTATTGAAAAAGATGCGTTCCAGTTCTATTGTAGGGTATTGTTTATGTTTTCTATTTTCAAAAATGATGCTGCGATAAAGTGTATAATATTCTTTTGGAGAATATTTGCTTCCCGTAACGGGTGAAAGTAATATCGCTGGATCCAAATTGGTAATAGATAATGACAGTTTATCCAGTTGATAGAAAAGAATATCCTTAAGTTGAGCTTCCATGATGTCTTTTTTTTGTAAAGAGATATTATTTCCATGTATTCTATATTCTATCAGATATTGAGGAATGTTGCTTACTTCATGTTTTAAAGCTATTCTTGAAAATAGTCCATAATCTTCAGCAGCGATGTAAGGAGGGTAGCCACCTACTTCTGTAAAGGCCGACATGCGCAGCATGACAGTGGAGTGCACAAACGAATTGTAGAACAGTAAACCGGCATGGAGTGTATTTGTTTCACAAATGGGAGCCATCTCTTGCCCTGTCCTACACCCGGTATGATCGATGATATAAGCGTATCCTCCCAAAACAGCTAACTTAGGACGGTTCAAGAAATGCTGGATTTGTATTTCCAACCTGTCGGGATGGGCAATATCATCGCTATCAAGTATAGCCATAAATTCGCCTTTAGCTTCTGTGAGAGCGACATTCCTGGTAAAAGATAGTCCTTTGTTGCCATCATTTTCGATTAATCTGATTCTGGGATCTGTAAAACTGTGGACAATTTCCCTAGTGTTATCCGTGGAACCGTCGTTGACAATCAATAATTCAAAGTCTTCAAAAGTTTGGTTCAACACGCTTTCGATAGCTTGTGAGATGAACGGGGCGGCATTGTATGCTGCCATGAATACAGTAATTTTAGGCATAATATTTTCAACTGAAAAGTATTCCCTATACTAATAAAGAGGTGTCCATTGCGACGCTAATAACTGTTGTCATCGGTTTTATAATTAATCAATACAGATTTATGTCAGCAAATATAATTTTATTTCGGTTCAGTTTATGTATTTTTTACATAAAAAATTTTAGAGGCTCATTTAAAAAATAACGAAAGAATAATAAGCAGGTAAAAAGTGCTAATTAATCCAAGAATTGCTTTTTAGGGGAAGTCTTAGGAGAATTAAGACACCACGAATGGATAAAAAAGCACTTTTAAAATTGATGCATTTGGCTCTTTATTTTTTGTAAAATATTTTTCTTCAAAGAACTTAAAAGAGGATATCGCTGTATTTTATTCAAGATTTTGGCTAACGTCTTATTCCGATTGATAGTTTTAATGTCACCTTTATCCCACGCTTCAAATGTCACGTAATGGAATCCAAGCTGTTTGAGCAGTTGAAGATCTCGAAGTGAGGGAGCCGTACCAAACAGTTGACTGCCAAATCTATAGGTTTGGAGTGGATATGTTTGGTTATCACGAATCTGGAAATTTGAAGTTTTTGAAGCTACCAAAAAATTTCCAAAGGTTTCATATTCTGAAAAGCCAGAGTGCGCTAAGTGTTGTTTTTCGATGTTTTTTAATATCGCTAAAGGCCAACAAAACGAAGGATTGTAGAAATGTATAGTATCCAGTAAGTTCTTCATCTCTTGTTTATCGACCATCATATGTTCGGAAATGAAAGAGTAAGGGACTTGTTTGGTTAGGTGAAGTAGATTATTTAGTGTTTCAAAATAGGGTTGATGATACTCTTTTCCAGGATGTATTAAAATATGGTTGTACGCGTCGAAAAAATGAATAGGTTGCAGCGGGATCGTATCGGCATCCCAGATTAAATAGTAATTTGCGCTAACGAACTGATGGGCATGCATTTTCAAAAATTGCTGGAAGTACCACCCCGTCCTTTTTATACTGCCCGTATTCGCTTCTATAAAATCGGCAATATCTTGATAGTTTACCTCGTCCACAAAATCCCTTTCATCTACAAGATGTAATTGGATATGCTGCTGGCATATAGTTTTAAAAGCAGGGAAATAATCTTGATGAGTTATAATATATATAGTGCGAGGTTTAAGAAATCGTATGATATGCCGTAAGGTCGTTTGGGAGATATCGATATGCTGCTTTCCGACACACAACACCAGATCGTATACAGGATTTCCAGCAAATTTTCGCTGTTCGTTTTTCATTGGCTATTAAAAGGTGACGAAACTATCTAAAATAAGACCACGGCCATCTGTGTTCGCACGTGTCTCGTTTATCCACTTATCAGGGGATACGACTATTTTGTCGGGGTTGTTATTGAGCCAAGCTCCCCACCAGCTAAAACTGCTGTTGGCGATAATGTTATGATTGCACAAACTCATCAATTGCATGTCGATATAACTCTGCTTGCCGATATTCCAGTCTACGAAAACGGCATCTATATCTTTAAAAGTCTCCCTACACCAAGGAATATCGTTGGAGAAAACAATAAATAGGGGAGCGTCTATTTTGCTTTTTATATACGCGATAGCTTTCTCATAGTAATTATGATCACATATACTTCCCAGATGTTGGTTAGCTTCTATGAGATAATCTCCCCTACGGATATGAAGAGAAACACTCTCACGTTGTTGGATGCGGTGGATAAGCTCTTCACTTCTAGTGTCGGTGATTTGTGGAAACCGGAAATGTTCGCGAAGTTCCTTGGATACTCTATTGATGTAATCGATATGCTGCCAGTAACCCCAATAATATCGGTTCTGTTTATCGCTAAAGATTGTCCTGTCGTAACCGAACGACATGGTTTCTTCCGTATAGGCGCGTCTCGTGCGGTACAACCGTCTTAGCTTACGCCATTTCCATTTTCGGTTGTTAGGAAGATATAGATTTAAATCGAATTCAGATGCTGTATTCAGTTTGATGTTGAAAATGTCGTTCAGTTCAAATCCGTTATGGAGTGTGTAGTTTTCAAAACCAGTTAAATCCGCTTTTACCTTTTTAAACGTTTTTTGGAGAGCGAGATAAAACCCATATTGAAACATTTGATTTCCCAACCCACCTAAGAATTTAACTATCTTCATCTAAACGATATCTTGTGCCTAATAATTCCTATTTAACTGTAACTATATTCTTGCTAAGGAGTAAATATACTATTTTTGCCATAATTTTAAGTTATTTGTGTTATCCAACATCGCTAGAAAATATCTATCTCGTCAGTTTTTTAAAAAATACTTTTATCCTATTTTTTATACGTTTCTCCCTATTGCGATATATATTGAAAAGTTCTTCGCGTCTTGTTATTGCTTCTAAAGAAAATCGCTCAAAGAAAAGGCGTTTATACTTTTCATTTAGCAAATCGAATATGGTTAGCTGCGCCCTAGTTTTATGTTCAATCATCACTTGAATATTTTTCGTTATACTCTTTTCATGCAGTCTATAGAAAACAAGGCTCTCATTAATGAAGGTCACATCTGGTTTTTTTTCAAATATGTTTAGCCAAAATATCCAATCTTCTCCCGCCTTTAACCCTTCATTAAACGTTAAGTTTCCAATTATATTTTTACTGAAACTTCCGCAATGAATAGGAATCGAAAATTCACCGTCCCATTTCAATAAAATATTATCAAAATCTAGATATTCTTGCCTAAGAGTACAGAAGGGAGGTGAAATTTTACCATTTTTGATGTGCTCAAAAGATGTAACTACTAATTGTACTCCTTTTACATGTTCATTATAGCACTTTGTTAATTTTGACTCGTTGAGGCAGTCATCAGCGTCTAAGAATTGTATATATTCTCCTTTAGCTTTAGACAACCCATGATTCCGAGCACTGCTCAGTCCTCCGTTTTCTTTCTGATATAATTTAAAACGACAATCGTTTTTTTCCCATTCTTTGGCAATCTCAGCGGTATTATCCGGTGACCCATCATCAATAATTAAACATTCCCAATTTTTAAAACTCTGTTTTAAAACAGAGGCCAGCGTGTCACCTAAAAAATTAGCTTGATTATAACAAGGTATAATTATGGAGAAAATAGGCGTCATATTTCAGTTATTTACGAGAATTGTGATAAAAATAAGATAATGATAATAGCAATCCAAAATAAAGCTTTTTGTGGTAGAAAGTCAAGTCCTGTAAATTCATGTTCTATAATCCCTTCGTTTAATCAGTAGAGCCATTCTAATCTGTTTTGTGAAATTAAGTTTGGTAACAAATGGATTTTAGGCAATAGATATGTTAATATACTATGATTTATGTTAACTTTGGATTTAAGCGTTGCGTTCGATTGAGCATCTTCTTATATGGTGTTATTATCGAAGTTGAAATATGAAATATCCCCAGCTTCGTCGATATAAAAAGTAAATGGAAAAAAAGAAAGTCTTATTACTTGCTTTAATAGATTATGGGCTTTATCAAAGTATAAAGGAGAATTTAGAGAGAAATGGATATGATGTCACCTTGGTTCTGAACTATGGATATGAATTTTCATATACTAGCATATGGGATAGATTACGAAACTTCTTACACAAGATTTTGTTAAGAGATTACACTTATAAAGATAAATTGAGGAAGAGTTTTCTTGAAAATAAACAGGTCGATATTATAAACGAGGAAGACTACTACGATTACTGTATAGTAATAAGATCAGATTTTTTTCCGATTGAAATTCTAAAAGCAGCTAAATTGAAATCAAGATCATTTGTATCATATCATTATGATGGATTAGGTCGTAATAAGAAGGTTTTTGAAAGAATCGATTTGTTCGACCACTTTTTTGTTTTTGATAAAAATGACATAAAGAAGTATCCGGAGTATAATTTGAAGTTGGTAGATAATTTTTATTTCGACTGTTATCCCCGAGGGACAAATCAGGAGAGAGCAGGGAAAGCAGTTTATTTTTTAGGTTCATACCATCCTAGCAGATTAGATGATATGTTGCTATGTTACAATATTCTAAGGGAGTATGGTCTTGAAGTCGATATTGACCTGCTGATTAATGCTTACCTTCCTGACGATTCACCACTCTATCAAAATGTGGATATTAGTTTACTTAAGGATGTTATTCCATATAAAAGCTATTTGGAGAAGATATCGCCTTATGGAATCCTTTTAGACCTTCTTATTGCTGAACACCAAGGACTTTCCTTTCGGATTTTTGAAGGATTGTATTATCAAAAAAAGGTCATTACAAATAATAAAAGCGTGCGGGAGAGGGATTTCTATCATCCCAATAATTATTTTATTATAGAAAATAATAATTTTAATGGCTTAGAGGAATTTATAGCAGCACCATACAAGAATATTGATTCTAACATTGTCGAACAGTATAGTTTTACTTCTTGGTTAAACACGCTTTTAAATAAAAAAGATTAAAAATGAAAGAGGATGTAATAAGTATCATCATTCCTTGCTATAACAACGCAACTACTGTTAGGGAATCGGTGGAATCTTGTATTGCCCAAACTTATACAAATTTTGAGGTTATCATTATTGATGATGGATCGACGGATAACTCTTGGGAAATCATTCAAAGTTTGGAGGCCCAATTTCCACAGGTGCGTTCCTTTCATCAGAATAATAAAGGGCCAGCACGTGCCCGAAACTTTGGGGCTTCTTTTGCGCAGGGCAAATATATTGTATTCCTAGATGCCGATGATAAATTTGCGCCGAGTTTTCTGGAGGAATGCATAAATGTATTTAATACTAACCAGGATGTTGATATTGTGTATTCCTTAGTGGAGAAGTTTGAAGAGGAAGAGGGGATTTGGGTACAGTTGAATTATTCTACGGAAAGGATCCTGCTGGGAAGCTGTTTCCCTATATCGTCGATGGTTGAGCTGGAGAAATTTAGGCAGATTGGCATGTTTGATGAGGAACTGGCACATGCAGAAGATTGGGAGATGTGGATTCGTATGACAGCTCAATATCCAAATGCTTACAAAATAGAAAAGCCTTTAGTATTTTACCGAAAGCGTGTGACGAAAGACTCGATTTCTGATTTGGATAGAATACATAATTACGCTGATTATACGCATTTGTATATTTATAATAAGCACTACGAATTGTATCGCAAGCACAAGCGATCTATTAATGATCTGCTTTGGGCAAAAGAAGAGGCGGTAAAATATAAAGCAAAATACTATAACGAATGGTATCGAAAATTGATATACAAATGGTTTCTGAAAAAAGAAAATAAATGAGATTATATATGATTTTCGTAATAGAATAGATAGAAATGGGTTTAAAAATAGCCATAGTTGTTCAACGTTACGGTTTAGAGGTTAATGGTGGAGCAGAGTACCACGCTAGGATTCTTGCTGAAAAGTTATCTGGGAAATATCAGGTGGAGGTGCTAACAACTACAGCGTTAGACTATTATTCATGGGATAACCACTATCCTCTTGGTGAGGAAAGTATCAATGAGATAAAAGTTTATCGCTTTGCTACTATCAAACAAAAATCTAAAAAATATCGAACGGCTAAAAGAGCTATCTTTAAACAAAAAAAGTATTTTAAAATATTAAAAAAAATCGGAATATTTGATTTTTTCGACAGACGGTTTCATATAACAGAAGTCAAACATAGTGAAATCGAAAATTGGCTTATCAGCCAAGGGCCTTATTGTCCAGAATTGGTAAACTATATAAAATCCAATGGAAGGCAATATGATACTTTTATTTTCTTTACCTATCGATTTTATCCAACTGTAGTAGGTATGCCGTTAGTTTCCGATAAAAGTATTTTTATACCGACGGCGCATGATGAACCGCTTATTTATACGGAACCCTATAAAGATATTTTCTCCGTACCTAGATTTATTATGTACAATACCGAATCTGAAAAAAGACTGATTGAAAATGTTTTCAAAAATCATACAAAACATAGTGATATAGCTGGAGTAGGAATTAATAAATATGTTGGAGAGGGACAAGCTCTTCCTGATTCTATCGAAGCTAAAAAGTATTTCATTTATATTGGACGGGTTGACAAAGGGAAAGGATGTGATCAGCTGCTGGAATATTATATCCGATTTCAACAGGAAAATCCGCAATACAAGGAATACAAGTTGATTCTTGTAGGAAAGAATGACATGACTGAATGTTATGAGCATCCTTCAGTTATTTACATGGGATTTGTTTCGGAAGAACTGAAGTATGCATTACTGAGGAGCGCACGGGCTACTATTATGCCCTCTTTGTACGAAAGCCTTTCACTGGTTACATTGGAAGGCATGAACGAGAAAATCCCAGCTATTGTAAATAAAAAATGTGAAGTGTTGTATGAGCATATATTAAAAAGTGGGACAGGAACGTCGTACGATTCTTTGGAATCCTTCTGTTCGGCTCTTAAAACGTATATTACAAAATCAGATGAAGAGCTTAAAGAAGAGGGCGAAAAGGCAAAAATATATGTTGCAGAAAACTATACTTGGGAATCCGTTTTAGCGAAATTTGAAAAAGGAATTGATTTTGTCACTGGCTTCATCAAGGATTAGGAATCTATCACAACATTCAACCTTTCCAATATCTTATTCCAGGAATAATTTTCTTCTACATAGCTAATGGCTTTCCTGCTTGGACCTTCATTTTCCTCAAACTGGTCTAACGCTAGCATCTCATTTAACTTCTGTATAAAGTCGGATTTTGATATATAGTAATGGGCTGCAAAATTGCTATCAATACAATGTTGTTTCATGACCTCGGATTTCCCATTTACAAGTGCTGGCTTACCTAGCTGCATGGTTTCGAGCAATAGCAAAGAAAGGCTTTCCCTATCGGAGGGATTAACAACTAACTGTGCATGTTTAATCAGTGCTGTTTTTTCCGATTCGCTTACAAAACCCGTATATTGAATGTCAGGATGTTCACACTTTGCCATAAAGTTGCCACCCGTAAGAACCAGCTTAACTGGATCATCGCTTTGATTTTTATAAGCGATGAACCATGGTATTAGATTCCCTATTTTTTCTTCTGCTATTCTGCCAAAATATAGAACATATCGGTTTGGTAGATTGTATTTCAGTTGTACGTCGGAGAAATCTGCTGCTTCTTCGAGTTCTACGCCTACGGCGAGGATGCTGTTGGACGACATCTTATTTCCAAAAATACGCTGGCAGAGATCCCTTTCCGAGGCTGTGTTGAAAGCTATGTGCTTAATGGTAGTGAAAATATCAGCAAGATAAGCACGGAAGAAATCCCCCTCGTCGTGTGCTGTCGGAATAAAAATGCATTTATGAGGGATGATGTCATTTATAAAGTAAAAATTAGGACAAGGATAGGAAATCAAAAAAAGAGCCGAATAGGATGCTTCATTGGTTTTGACATAATCGATTAAATCAGGAGAATACAGACCATGTTTTTTTAAGGTTTCTATTTCTTTTTTTGCAAATAAGCTCCAAGATGGAAAGAGAGAAGCCACATATCGTAATAGACCTCTTTTATATAAAAACCGACGGATTTTCCTGCCCGTTCGACTTTTGTTATAAAATGTACTAAAACGCTCTTGGTTGAAAGGGATTGTTCTGAAACGTCGTACCCTGACGCCATTTATTTCTTCCACGCCCTCCTTATAAAAAGGTGTAAACGTTTTATAGTCCTTTGCTGTCGTTGTTAATACTTCAACATCGTAATATCTACAAGCTCGTTCGGCGAGCATCTTGCAATGTTTTTCCGCTCCACCATTAACCTCTTCTCCATATAAGCCTATAACAAACCCGATTTTTTTCATTTAAGGGAATGGCTATATGCCTACAACTTCGTGAAAGCCCGGAGAACGATGTCTCATTTTATGTGCTATTGTTTCTCTATAAATAAATTCGTTTGGTTTGGTATTTGTTCGCGCAGAAAGCGGATGAAATATATGATAGCAGACAGCAGCCCATTTCAATTTTCGCTTTTTTATACCCTTATTTACCAATCGTTGGGCAAGTTCGTAATCTTCCCATCCCCAACCTTTAAAACCATTATAATACCCGTTGACATCAATATAATCTTGTTTCCAGAATGCAAAGTTACAACCTTTTACATTCCAGGAAGAATTACTTTTCGAAGAGAATAGAAACGATAAAAAAGGAAAACGGATAGCATTGAATCTTGTGTCCATTCCCGACGAAAACGGATTCAACGATAAAAGAAAGCCGGATTTAAGGATTTCGTTGGATCTTTTTTCGCCTATAGCCGCCCGGCTTCCTGCAATAAAATAACCTGGTTTAGCTGCTTTTTTATGGTCTTCAATAAATCTTTTGTGGAGGACAATATCGCCGTCAATCTGAATAATATAAGGATTGGAGCTGGTTTGTATAGCTTTATTTACAATAATACTTTTGCGAAAACCACGATCCTCATGCCAAACATGCTTTATACTTAGGCGATGTTCTTTGTTAAAATTCTCGATCAGAATTTTTGTCTGTTCGGAGGAACCATCATCTGCGATAATAATCTCCTCCGGTATAACCGTTTGTTTCAATATGCTTTTCAAAACCAATGCTAATGCTTCCGGCCAATTATAGGTGGAAATCAATAACGTAACTTTTGGGTATTTGTTCATATTTATCTATTCGATTCTAATGCTTTTTTGTATATAACGTAATAAGAAGTGCGATTGTGTACAACAGATTCTAATATTTACGTAATTAATTTATATTGCAGTATAAATTCCATCTTCTATCCACGTCAGTTTTTTGCTGATAGCTTGAGACAATATTTCTTCATTCTTTCTCAGGTTCGATCGCGAGTTTTCTTCATGATAGATATGGTAAGCCACCGCTCCGAATTTTATAAAACGCTTTTTCTTTCCGGCGTTTAATAGTCTGATAGTGAGCTCTGCATCCTCGCTCCCCCAGCCTTGTATGCTTTCGTTATACCCGTTTACTTCTACGAGATCCTGTTTCCAAAACGACATATTGCAGCCCCGAAGTGATAGTGGCTTATTCTTTTTGTATCGATCAGCTAAAAAATGAGATAACGGTATAAAACGATAACTATTGAGTATAGACGCTAATGGGAGTGCTGATTTTTTTATACGAGGAAGTTCCGGTGCTTTCAGAATATTAGCACTATATTTTTGAGGTAATAGTACCCTGCTGCCACACAGAAAAGTTTTGGGTTGCGCCAAAGCTAAGTGGTCTGCAATGAAATCTTTGTGAAGTATGATATCCCCATCAATCTGAATGATATAGTTACCTTTTGCGGCTGCAATAGCTTTATTGCGTATCGCGCTGAGTCTAAATCCTTCATCAGCATGCCATATATGAACAATAGGGACAGAAGACAAACGTTGTAGTGAGGAAACCATTTCTTTCGTGTGCGGTTTTGATCCATCGTCCGCTATAACAATTTCTTTGGGCAACTGCGACTGCTGAAAGATGCTCAGCAGACATTTTTCTAAAGCTTGTGGCCAATTGTAAGTAGAAACAATGATGCTTACCTCCAGCGTGTCCATATTACGATTTCCCATTTTCCAGATACTTCTCTAAGCCAAAATTGTTCCAAATCGTTTTTTCTTTTACGGAAGCTGCCAGAATCGACTTGTTTCTTTCTTCATGCGATTTTTCCTTTTTTTCGGGATGAAAGAGGTGATAGGCAATAGCAGCAAATTTAATGATCATCTTTTTAACGCCTTTATTCATTAGACGTAATGTGAGGTCGCTATCTTCGTGGCCCCACCCCTCAAAGTTTTCATTATAGCCGTTTACTTCAATTAAATCTTGTTTCCAAAAAGACATGTTGGCACCTCGGGCGTAATATATTGGATACTTGTTTTTATATTTCTTCAATAAATAACGTGACAAAAGAGGTATCCGAAAACCATTTTCTCTTCGTTTAATGTCCGGTGACCAGATATTTATATAAGTGCTTTTCTTCTCAAAAAGGCTTTTGCTATACATTTTTCCTAACATGACACGTGAGCCTTGAAGAAGAAAACCAGGTTGGGCGATATGAAGGTGATCCTCAATAAACTTTGCATGTAGAATAATATCACCATCAATTTGTACGATATAAGGTGTCGATGCTTTGGCAAAGGCCTTGTTACGGATAGCGGCAAGCCTAAACCCTTTGTCTTCGTGCCAAATATGGATTAACGGTACGGTAAACAGGTTTTGCATGCGCATGATCAAATCTTTGGTAGCAGACGTAGAACCGTCGTCTGCAATGATGACTTCTTCGGGTAAAATTGTTTGATTAAGAACGCTGAGAAGTGTCAGTTCTAATGCTTCTGGCCAGTTGTACGTGGATATGATAAGCGAACAGTCTGTTTTCATGCAGGATCGTGTTGTCTATATTTATTATATGTATGGTGTTTATCCTGCCAGTGTCGGGACAGGCTTGGTCTCATTGCTTGTCTTTTTATGTTAAAATATTCTTGACAAAATTGTAACAAGAATGTGCAAAATTACACAATAGTAGGTACTTTTGGAACTAAATGAAGAATTGTAGTCTTGTAATTTCCACCTATAATTGGCCAGAGGCGCTAGATGTATGCTTAAAAAGTGTAATGGAACAATCTATCTTGCCAAAGGATATCGTTATTGCAGATGATGGTTCAGATGATAGGACAACAAAAATTATTGCCTCATATCAGCTCACATCCCCCGTTGAAATAGTACATGTATGGCAGGAAGATATAGGGTTTCGTAAGTCAATTATTATGAACAAGGCGATATTAAAGGCAAAAGAAGAATACATTGTACAGATTGATGGGGACGTCATTCTGGATAGACACTTTATTGCAGATCATTTATATGTGGCAGAAAGCGGATACTTTGTAAGAGGGACACGGTCACATATTGCGAAAGAACAGGTAGAGGCAGTCTTGAAAGCTAAAGAAACTGATATCCGTTTCTTTTCAACGGGTGTTGTCAATCGTTTTAACGCTATCCGTATACCTTATCTTTCTTGGCTGGTAACAAAAAAAAGGAAATCCGGGCAAAGCGTCAGAGGCTGTAATATGGCATTTTGGAAGGCTGATTTTAAAGATGTTAACGGATATAACAACGACTTGAGAGGGTGGGGGCATGAGGACGAAGAACTCGCAACACGCCTTGTCAATCACGGAATAATCAAGAAAGCCGTGAAATTCCGTTGTATACAATATCATTTATACCATGAATTGGCGAGCCGTGATAAAGAAGAAAGCCATAATGATGTTTTATGGAAAATCAGAGAGAGTGGCATAACTCGATGCAAAAATGGTTGTGCTGAAGTCTAAATGAGCGCACTGGACACCTCATCAATTTTCTCCCCGACCATCTCCGGCGTGACTAGATCAATAGCTTCTATGCCGTTACAAATACACGATTTATTTCCATAGATGGAGCTAGGGCGATTAGGATGTTCTATTTGAATACAATCTTCCATAGATTGTCCATAACCTAAGAAGCCGGCATAAGGATGTGTTGCTCCCCAAATAGATAAACAGCGGATACCCACTAACGATGCCATGTGCATACCGGAGGAATCCATGCTGATCATGAAGTCCAAACGGTTAATAAGGTCAAGTTCTCCCTTTACACCCAATTGGCCAATCGTATTATGAACATGGGGATGCTGTTTGTTCCATGTTATCGCCTGCTCGAGTTCCTGTTTTCCGCCGCCAAAGACGAAAAACGTATATCTAGATGCAGGAAACATCTTGAAAATGGTATCCCAATGGCTCAATTTCCAGACTTTGTAGGGGTGCTGGGCAAAAGGAGCGATACCGATTTTAATAGTTTTTGATGATAATATCGCTCGATATGCGTCCGGTATAGGGCGCTCCTCTTTTTGTAATTGATGTTTTAGCTTTAGTGAAAAGCCAAGCGTTCTGAAGACATCGGCATAACGCTCAACAGTAGGACGTAGTGGTTTGAAAATCTTATGCCTTTTTCTCGTCAGTTCCTTTTTTCGATGGCGTGCTTTATCAAGGATAGCCAAACGATAGCCAGCAGTTTTAAAAAATAATGTCAGAATCCGTGAACGAATATTGTTGTGCAAGTCGGCCACGTAATCAATATCATATTTTTTAAGCTCATTGAAAAGCCGCCATAACCCTTTAGGGCCTTTGTGTTGCTCGTCGGGAAAGATAGGATGGAAGGTGAGGTTGGGAATTCCGTCAAAAAAAGCCGCGAACTGTGGTCGACTTACCATGACGAGTTCTATCTGCTTATGCTGAGCGCTGAGCTCTCGTAATACAGATGCCACCATTGCCACATCCCCCATTGCCGAGAAGCGTATAACCAATACGCGGGCTTTTTTCATCTTCCTTATTGTATTTTTCTGTATAGCACAGGATTCAGTGAAGGGTCATTATACATTTTCATCTGCTTGTAGACTTTCATGTATTTCTCTCCAGATGCAATATCGACAAGCAGTTCATCAATGCTTTGTGACAAATCTTTTCGTTGCGCTAATAACACATCTAATTTTGACCGACAAGAAGCAATATGTGCTTGATCCACATCGGTGCGTTTGGTTTCCAGCTCCATGTGGTATATCTTCAGTGCCAAAATGGATAGCCTGTCGATAGCCCAGGCAGGACTTTCGGTATTGACTCGTGCATGATCTTTCACCTGAACATGATGGAACTGTTGCAAATAATAACTATCGATATATTCTACTGTATCGGTGCGTATTTGATTTTGTTTGTCAATACGACGTTTCCAGTTCAACCCCTCTTCTGGAGCGATATCTGGATTTCGGACGACATCTTCCATGTGCCACTGCACGGTGTCTATCCAGCATTTCAGATATAATAGATGTTCTAACGATTGGCTGTCGTATGGATTCTCCATAGGATGGTCTATCTCATCATAACGATGATAATCTTCAATGGCACGTTGAAATATTGTATTGGCAATTGCACTGATCATAACGGCAAAGATAAGGATTTTTTTATCTTCTTTTTCTCCGCGAAAAAGAAGCAAAAAGCTCGTCGCTGCGGATATTTGAGAAGAGGGATAGTACTAAGGATGAATTTCTACATACCTCAAATCTCCGGATGCGACATTGAATATTAAGGAGGAGATTGTGCAATTGTATTATTCCCTTTTTAACCCTTAAATGCCACATATAAAATTTTGAAATATGTAGAAATAATATTTATGCAATATCCCCTCCATTCAAAATTTTAAAGTGGCGAGTTTTTTTGCATACTTTTTTTGCGGAAAAAAAAGTATAAAGAAAAATTTTTAAGACACCTTCTCCATTAACCAATTGGGAAATATCCCTAATAGGATAACCAATACGGTTAGAATATACGCTATAATAAGCAAAACGCTGACTTGTTTTTTATCGGTTATAGGTTGATCGCTATTGCGTAAAAAGGCGTATAGTGGAATCTTGAAATAGAAAAAAAGCGAGATAACAGCTGTAAGTGCACCGACAATTAGCAACAGGAGCGGGCCCGTATCACCCGATGACTGAAAGATGGAAAACGTAGAGGTAAACACCAGCAGCTTCGCTACAAACCCTACCGTTGGCGGTATGCCGATAAGTGAGACAGCAACCAATGTAAATGCTGTAAATAATAGCGGCATCTTTTTACCCAAGCCGGCGTAGGAAAGGAGGGAAGTGGATCCTGTTTCTTGTTCTATTTGATCGATAAAAATGAAGGTAGCCAAATTCATGATGACATATGCTACAACATAGAATAATAAATAGCTGAAAGCATCTTGATAGGCAAATACGACCATAAGGAGCAAGCCGGTGTGGCCGATGGAAGAATAAGCCATCATCCGTTTAACATCTTGCTGTCGAAGTGCAGCGAGATTACCGATAAGCATCGTGACGACGGCTACCACAATAATAAACCAAGTGCTTAGTTCTGAAAAATAAAATGCAGTGGACGACCACGACTGGTAAAGACGCGCAAATAAGACAATTGCACCCACTTTAGGTATAGTAGATAAAAAAGCGGTAATAGCAGTAGGCGCACCTTGATAGACATCGGGACTCCATACATGAAAAGGTACAAAGCTAAGCTTAAATCCGATCCCGGTAAATACAAAAAGTAAAGCGAGCGTAACAATAGCCTCGGGCGCATCCATTAGTCCTTGTAGATGTGCGGCCGATTGGAAATCGAGGTTACCTGTTAATCCATAGACGAGCGAAAGGCCATATAGCATTACCGCGGCACATACTGATCCAAAAAGAACATACTTCATAGTAGCTTCTGATTGGACTTTATTCTGTGAAAAATAACCCACCAAAATATAAGAAGCGATGGAGACCATCTCTATACCGATGAAAGCCATTAACCAGTTACTTGTAGAGCTTAATACATGCATTCCTAATGTAGCGGCTAACAATATGCTATACACATCACCATTGTTCTTGGAGTGGCGTTGTTGTAGGAAGATGGCGATAATCAGTGTACTGCAAATAATCACAAGACGGGCATAAGTACTTAGTGGATCGACTAGCCACATGCCCGAAAAGCCCGTTCCTGTCGTAGAAAGTTGGTCTATAAGATAGTACAGTGAAAATGCCAACGTAACCACACAGCCGATAAACGTGCTGTTTTTCCAACGTCTTTCTATAAAAAGAGCCATAAAAATGCACACGATAAAACCAATAATCAACGCTAGCTCCGGTTTAAATAGCGGAATAGAGGCGATTATCTGGTCGAGTATGTTGGGAATGGAGACGTTCACGTTGTTTATTATGCTTACAAATAGGGTTTTATTAAATCAATAAGTTGTATTACAGAAGCATTGAGGTTGCTAAAGATAAGCGACGGCATAATGCCCAAAAGCAACGCCAGCGCAAGTGCAGGAAACAAAATAACCTGTTCGCGCGTATTCAGATCGGTCAATGCTTCTTGCCAAGCCAATCCACCTTTTAATCGCGTTTGCCCGAAAAACATGCGTTGCAATGTCCATAGGAAGTACGCTGCACTTAATAATATCCCGATCGACCCACCTATGGCCATCCAACGGGGTACACCCGTAGCCATGCTTTCGGCATTGAATGCACCAATGATAACGAAAGCCTCTCCGATGAAGGCCGAGAAGCCAGGCAACCCTAATGAAGCAAAAAACGCAATAGCTACATACGCAGTATACTTTGGCGTAAGCGAGGCTAGACCACGGAAGTTATAGATATAACGATCGTGTACACGGTCGTATAGAACACCGACTAAGAAAAACAACGCTGCACTGAGGAATCCATGGGAAACCATTTGGAATATAGCGCCCGATACCCCTTCGGCTGTCAATGATGCAATTCCGAGTAATACGAACCCCATATGCGATACCGAAGAATAGGCAATCATGCGTTTTAGATCCTTCTGTGCTAATGCATTGAGTGCCCCGTATAATATGGATATCACCCCAATCAAGGCAAGCCACCAATTGGTGTCCGCAGCTATATCGGGGAAAATGCTATAACAGACCCGAATGATACCGTACCCACCTATTTTCAGCAATATACCGGCAAGAATGATAGAGACCGGTGTAGGGGCTTCTACGTGTGCATCGGGTAGCCAAGTGTGGAGCGGAACAATCGGTACTTTAATGGCAAATGCGAAAAACAAGACAATAAAGCCAATCAGACGAGCCGGTATACCAAAGACTTCGTGATAATTCGCTATATAAGCAAAGAAAGAACCGTCCACATAGTTGGCAGGATTCATCATATGCAACATATTGAACGTATGTGCTCCTGTTGCTGGATTGATTACAGAGAAATAAAGTCCTACGATAACCAAAAGCATGAGTACAGAACCCAATAGTGTGTAAATAAAGAATTTAATCGCAGCATATTCACGACGCTCCCCTCCCCATATTCCGATAAGGAAATAGAGTGGAAGCAACATGATCTCATAGAAAACATAGAATAGGAAAAAGTCCAACGCAGAGAAAATACCCATTACCGCTGTATTCAGTATCATTAGCAAGGCAAAATACCCTTTGGGGCTTTTATCGATGTTCCACGAAGCACCAACACCCATCAGCATAACCAGTGTACTTAACACGATAAGGGGGAGTGAAATTCCGTCTACACCAATTAAGTAATCAATCTCCAGTTTTCCGATAGCGCCTAAATCCATTCGTATCCACGCCAACTGCTCCACAAACTGGTAAGCATCTAACTGTTGGATACCGCTCAATGTAGCGTCAAAATTTCCGTATAGATAAAGCGAAAGACCGAATTGCAGAAAGGTGAAACCTAAAGCAACGTATTTATAGGTGGCTTTAGCTGATGACGGCAAGGCCAAAATCAGTAATGTTGCAACCAACGGTAAAAATATCAATATGGATAACAAGCCCATTTTCTATTTAATTATCAAATAAAGTATTCCCAAAACAACAATGGTCAATGCAAAGCCCAAATATGCCTGTAACTGTCCATTTTGAACGTGTCGGACAAGATGCCCGATATAATACGTCGTATTAGCAAACAAATTCACCAATCCGTCAACGATATGTTTGTCAAACCAATAAACAATAACTGAAAACCGACGTACAAACCAAGAGAAAAGCTTGGTGAGCCCGTCCACCACATGACGATCAAAAGCATATAGTATGCGGCTAAGCTCTACAGTTCCTTTTACGAATATGCGTTCGTTAAATTCGTTCAAATATCCCTGCTTATTGGCGAAGCGTACCAAGATATTGTTTTCCGATAGAGGATATTTCTGTTTTATATACCAGTTCCATCCGATGAGCCACATCAAAACTGCTCCTGCCGTTAAAAGGGCGGGAATGAATACATGGGCTTGTGCCAAGCTCGGATAGGTGGAGTCAGTATCCAATATCAGCATAATCCAAGAACGATGATAATCTGCCGGCGACGGACCAAAGAATGAAAATAAACTACCTGCTGCAAGGAAAAACATCGGAATAAGCATGGCCTTCGGTGCTTCATGCAACGTAAAACCAGCTTTAATATAAGTGCGGTATTTAAAAGAACCGAAAAACGTCTTGAAGATAATCCGTCCGATGTAGAATGCTGTCAGTAAACTAACGATAATCAATACCACCGGAATCAACACATATGCACCGCCAAGATGGTTTGCCCATTCGTATGCGGTAATCACGATGCTATCTTTGGAGAGATACCCCGAAGTAAATGGGAATCCGGCGAGGGATAACGAGGCAATCACCATACAGGTAAAGGTCTTGGGCATAAAACGTCGTAGACCGCCCATATTGCGCAAATCCTGTGGATCGAAGTCCAGTTGTATCTTAGTTTTCAGATGTGCCATTTCATGTATAACCGCTCCTGCACACAAGAACAGTAAACATTTGAAAAACGCGTGCGTGGTAAGGTGGAACATGGCAGCATCCCAGGCACCGATACCAACACCCACTATCATAAAGCCCAATTGGGAGATTGTTGAAAAAGCGAGTACTTTTTTAATATCATATTGCCCCAAAGCAAAAAGAGCAGCGGACAGCGCAGTAATTGTACCAATGATGGTGATGACCAAGAGAACGGTCTCATTGAAAAGTGGAAAAACAGTACATAGTAAGAACACACCTGCTGCAACCATAGTAGCGGCATGAATTAGAGATGATACCGAAGTAGGGCCCTCCATCGCATCGGGCAGCCATATATGTAATGGAAACTGGGCTGATTTTGCCATAGCTCCCAGAAAAAATGCCAGACCGGCGAAGGTAACCCAAGAGGTATTTTTATCGAGTGCTGGTATGATGCCTATATCAACCCCTTTAAAGAATGTTCCTGTCTGGCCAAATAAAGCTGACAGATCTAAAGTGCCGCAATGTGCATAAACAAGGGCTACCCCAATGAGAAAGCCAATGTCTCCGATTCTATTGATCAAAAATGCTTTTTTATTAGCCTGTACAGCAGTTTCTTTGGTGAACCAAAAACCTATCAATAAATAGGAAGCAAAACCTACCAACTCCCAAAAAATATATAGTTGCAGCAGATTGAGCGATACAGTGAGGCCTAACATCGCAAAGCAAAACAGACTTAGGTACATCCAATAACGGTGTATACCGCTATCACCTTTCATATAGGCGCGGGAATAAATATGCACAGGTAGCGCGATAATACAAACAACCAGTTGCATCAAAGCGGTGAGATTATTGACTAGTATACCCACATAGAGTGTATGCTCTCCAATGGTGAACCATTCCCATTTTTTTAAAACAGTGGTTTCGTTCCATACAGGCAAAAACACACCGAACAGGCTTATTATAGTACTCGCTAAAATAGCGGTTAACGCAATATTGCCCGAAATCGCTTTTTTACCCAATAAGGCTTGTATAATGAATGCCAATAAGGGAAACAACATCACGAGAATGCTGGCGGTAACGGGTGATATGTGGAGAAGGGTGTTCACTTAATCTTTCAATTCGTGGATGTTTTCGGGATTAATGGTTTTAAAATGGCGGTATACATTCAAGATAATTGCCAGTCCCACAGCAACGGCTGCTGCGGCAAGAACGATGGCAAACAAAGCGAAAACCTGGCCGCCGTAATTTATTTTGTCGTATTTTCCGAAAGCTACAAAATTCAATATAGCGGCATTGATCATCAGTTCAATGCCAACCAATATCATAATTGTGTTGCGTTTAGCAAGCACTGCATACAAACCGATACAAAAAATACATGCACTAACAACCAAAAAATGGGTAAGGGTTATCATTCGTTATCCTCCTTTCGTGATAAGTGCGCAGCTCCCATAAGTGCCATCATGAGGAAAACGGATATGATTTCAAAAGGTAAAACATACTGGGTCATAAATTTGAACCCCAATACCTTTATATTATTGTCCGTAGGTAAAATAACCATTCCTTTGGCTTCAGATTGCGTAATCCATTGCGGCATATGCTGTGACCAGCTGATATAGCTGTATACCATAACGCCTAGAAAAGCTAAGGCTAGGATCAGCGCCTGCCAGTTAGGCAGCGAAATAAAACGCTTGGATGTAGATTGTAGGTCGTTAAGCAATTCTTTGTTGGACAGCATAAAAGCAAATATCAACAGAATAAGTACCCCACCGACATACACTAAAATTTGTGTAATGGCGATAAAATCCGCCAGAGCGAAAAGGTAAAGCCCTGCCATCGCAAAAAGCACGATGAAAAGCAAGAACAGTGCACGGGCAGTATTGCGTATATTGACTAATAAAAGGGCAGAAACGATAGCCATGCCGGCGAAAGCGTAGAATAATAAGGATTCTATCGTCATTATTTTTTCTTAGCTGCCTCCTTATCAGCTTGAAAACGTGTCCACTCTTCTTTTCGTTTCGAGATCTCTTCGTCCGTCATATCGGAAAAACCATAGATCAGATCCGTCAGTTTTGACGTGCTGCGGTCATATTGATCAGTCATGGTGATACATTCTGTAGGGCATACCACCGTACACAGTCCGCAGTACATGCATTTTGCCATGTCGATATCGAACTTCTCCGGATACAACCGTTTGACACTGCCGTCTGATGTCTTTCCGATGACACCCACTGATTTGATGGATTGGATGTCGATACAATCTACGGGACACGCCTTTGCGCATAGATCACAGACGATACAGTCTTCAATATCGACCTGCAATTGATAACGTGCCACTTCGGGAATAGGCATCTTTTCCTTTGGATACTGCACTGTGGTAACACCTTGTTGCTGCTTAAAGTAGTTTTCGTCGCGAATATCGAGCGTACTACGTGATTTGCGTGCACCAAACAAGTGCCTGACCGTTAAAAATAAACCTTTAACGGCAGTCATAAATCCTTGTATGGTTGTTTTTAGTACCAAAGTTATCTTACGTTTACAACATAACCAATATTCTCCATAATCCCGATATAGCGAGGCAAACAAACGCTAAAGGGATTAAAACTTTCCAACATAAGGTCATCAGCTGGTCAGCCCGAAAACGGGGCAACGTCCAACGAATCCACATCTGTATACCGACTATTGTCAGTGATTTCAATAGTGTCCATGCAATTCCCCAACCTAATCCTGTTGTCCAATCGGCAAGACGTAAACTACCGATATTGGGTAGTGGACTATTCCATCCTCCTAAGAAAATTACTACACCTAAAATAGCAACTAGAAACATCATCGCATATTCGGCAAGGAATAAAAAGGCAAATTTAATTCCGCCATATTCGGTGTGAAAACCGCCTATGAGCTCGGATTCGGCTTCGGGGATATCAAATGGGGCGCGATTACACTCGGCAAGCGAAGCGATGAAGAAAATAGTATAAACGATAAGGAGGTGAGGTGCTTGGAAGATGTGCCAAGCAAAAATGCCCCCGATATCGGTTACGTTCCAAAATCCCATAAAATAGATCTGCTCCGGCGATGCAATGCCCTGCAAGTATGCGATGTCGTTGAGATTTAACGTCTGTGTAATCATGACCGCTGCGATCAGCGACAAGCCTACAGGCAGTTCGTATGATACCATCTGTGCGATGGCGCGGATAGATCCCAATAGCGAATATTTGTTGTTGGAGCCCCAGCCCGCCATTAAAATACCAATGGCATCGATCGCCACAATGGCCATGATGAAAAAGAGCCCGGTGTTGGTGTTTGCCGGGATGAAGTCCGGCGCCCAGGGCACGACACTGAAACCGATGAATACGGCGACAAATATCACGATAGGGGCAAGTGTAAACAAGACCTTATCTGCTGCGGTTGGCGTGATAAACTCTTTCTGTAATAGTTTCAAAATGTCCGCCAATGTTTGGATAAGGCCGTATTTTCCTGTTTCCATAGGCCCTAAGCGGTCTTGTACAAAACCAGCAATTTTACGCTCTGCATAAACGGCAAAGAGCGTAAATCCCGCAATGAAAGCAAAAATTGCGACAGGTACAATAATATGGACAATGAGATCGACCAATTTGTCTTTTTAGAATAGTTCTTAATTGGATGCAAACATACGTAAAACGGAGCAAAACGCCATAATATTTAAAGAAAATATACCAAAATAGTAGAGTTTATTTTCGAGGTTGATATATATGGCGCTATGTTATTCGATTTCATTGAGGTATCTGCACAAGATTGGTAGGCTTTTTGTATTGTTAGAATCGTATAATATTTAAAAAATAATATTGTATAAAAATAGTGATACAAAATATTATTGTGTAGCATTTGGGTTAAACCTTTCGTTTGAAGAAGTGTTCTAATTAAAGAACGATATTTAATTTTATAGCAATGAAAAAAATCAACTTTATTTTTGTAGGTCTTATGGTGATGCTAATGGCTAGCTGTGCCGTTCGGAAACCATCAAATAGTAGTATGGCAGATTTGGTTGGAAAAAAATGGCAATTAGTGGAACTTAATGGTAAACCAGTTGCCGCGAAGGTGAACGGCAAAATGCCATTTCTGAAACTAGAGGAAAAAAGCGGACGTTATGGTGCCAGTGGCGGATGTAACGGCATCGGAGGTGAATATACACTAGAAAAAAATAACGGCATTAAATTTTCGCGTGGGATCTCGACAATGATGGCCTGTATGGATATGAGTATCGAATATGGCTTACGTACTTTATTTGACGAAGCAGTTACCTATGATGTAAACGGAAGCGAGATGGTATTGAAGGGAAAGAATAACGACATATTGGCCAAATTTGCGATGGTTGTAGACCAAACGGATAAACTGGTCGGTACATGGGAGTTGGATTACATCCTCGAGCCGGAAACTACCTTTGATGTGCTGTACCCAGAACGGAAACCGACGATTACATTTGATGTGGCTGAAAAGAAAGTGAATGGCAACAGCAGTTGTAATAGTTTTTCAGGATCGGTGAATATTGATGGCCATACGATTTCCTTTGGCCCCATGGCGTCGACCAAAATGGCTTGCCCCGGAAATGGAGAACAAGTGTTCCTTAAAAATTTAGAGCGTGTAACATCGTTTGATGTACAGGATTCCACGTTGACCATGATTATGGACGATATGGTGGTGATGCGCTGGCAGAAGAAATAAATAAAACACGGCAAAAAAAAGACACGATTCAAAATCGCGTCTTTTTTTTATCGCTTGTCGAAATCAACATAATCTCGCTTTGTCTCACCGACATATACTTGGCGCGGACGCCCGATAGGTTCTTTGTTGTCACGCATCTCTTTCCATTGCGCAATCCAACCCGGAAGACGACCCAACGCAAACAACACCGTAAACATATCTGATTCAAAGCCTAACGCTCGGTAAATAATACCTGAATAGAAATCAACGTTGGGATATAGCTTTCTATCAATGAAGTATTGGTCATTTAATGCTGCTTCTTCGAGTTTTTTGGCAATATCTAAAACAGGATCTTGTACCCCCAGTTTTTCTAAAATATCATCACAAGCTTTCTTAATGATTTTGGCGCGTGGATCAAAATTTTTGTATACACGATGTCCGAATCCCATCAACCGGAAAGGATCATTTTTGTCTTTTGCTTTCGCAAGGTATTTCTCCGCATCACCACCATCATTTTTAATAGCTTCCAACATTTCGATAACCGCTTGGTTTGCCCCGCCATGTAAAGGACCCCACAGCGCATTGATGCCCGCTGAGATGGAAGCATACAGATTAGCGTTGGACGAACCTACAATGCGAACCGTAGATGTAGAACAGTTTTGCTCATGGTCTGCATGCAAAATTAATAATTTATGCATCGCACTAATAACAACCGGATCGAAAGTAGTTTCGCCGGTTACTTCTCCGAAAATCATATTCAGGAAGTTCTCAATATAACCGTAGTTATTTTTAGGATAAACTACAGGTTGACCTAATGATTTTTTCTGTATCCAGGATACGATGGTAGGCATCTTTGCCAAGAGATTGATAATGGTCTTATTGTCCTCTTCTTCTGTAGCATTCGGATTTAAAGATTCGGGATAGAAAGAAGACAATGCACCTACCAAACAGGATAACTGCCCCATAGGGTGTGATTTGGAAGGAAAGCCAACGAAGAAATTTTTCATGTCTTCGTGGATCATCATTTGCTTTCTGATATCGGAACGAAATTTCTCTAATACCTCTTTGGCGGGAAGCTCACCATATATTAACAGGTAGGCCACTTCCAGAAAAGTAGACTTTTCTGCTAACTGCTCGATGGGATACCCGCGATAGTGCAAAATGCCTTGCTCACCATCTAAAAAGGTAATAGCGCTTTTAGTAGCTCCAGTATTTTTAAATCCTGGATCTAATGTGATATATCCTGATTGATCTCGTAATTTGGAGATATCTATTGCTTTTTCGTTTTCAGTACCAATAATAACTGGCAATTCATAAGATTTTCCGCCTAAATTTATTGTTGCTTTATCCGACATATGTTATTAATCTAAAATAATCTACTTTCTACAAATGTATAAAAATCGGTGATAAATTCTAATACCGTTGCAATTTAAATGACAAAGAATTGTCATGATTCGTTTTTAATCTCTTTTTCTTTTTTTTGAAAATATTCTTTTGATTTACGAAATTTTCGTAATATTGTGAAAGATTAGTATTTTGATTATGGAAAAGTTAACCATTCAAGAAGAAGAAGCGATGTTATCCATTTGGCAATTAGACGGTGGATTTGTAAAGGAGGTACTGGATAATTTAAAAGGAGAGAAGCCGCCCTATACTACATTGGCGTCGACCATAAGGAACCTGGAACGTAAAGGATATGTGAAAGCGGTTAAATATGCCAATGCAAAGCGTTATGAACCCGTTATTTCGGAAGAGGAATATAAGGGGAAGTTTATGCACGACTTCGTAGGGGATTATTTTAGGAATTCTTATAAGGAAATGGTTTCTTTTTTTGTAAAAGAAGAGAAGCTTTCCGCAGCGGAATTGAAGGAAATCATGGATATGATAAAGAAAAATAAATCTTAGCTTATGTATTCTTTGCTTGCTTATATCATTCAAGTCAATATATTGCTAGCCGTAATATATCTAGGATATTACGGCTTATTGAAGAGATTGACATTCTATCGTTTAAATAGAGGGTTCTTTCTTATTGGAGCTGTTTTCTCCTTCGCATATCCTTTTTTGGATATCAAATCCCTGTTTCGCAAACATGTAGAGCCCGTAGGCAAGTGGCTGGGGTATTTGCCAGATTTTTACACACAGCAAGTAGGAAAATCTGCTTATACATTGGAAAACGTGATATATAGTTGCATTGTAATTGTCGGATTATGGTTTGCTGTTCGATTATGCTTGCAGTTATTGAGTTTATTACGTATTCATATCTATTCACGAAAGGCTATATGGAAAACGTATTGGTATCAAAATGTATTATTTCCTATTGTTCCGTTCTCTTTTCTGAACAAAATTTATCTCCATAAGGAGCAACATCAGGAACCGGAACTCTATAATATTTTTAAGCATGAGGATATCCATGTGAAAGGCATTCACAGCATGGATATACTAATGTTTGAAATATTACTGATAGTTTGTTGGTATAATCCCTTCGTGTGGCTCATGCGCAGAGCTGTACGTCAAAATTTAGAATACTTGACTGATCAACAAGTGCTAAATAAGGGTGTGGATCGGCAAACCTATCAGTATTCATTGCTGAACATATCGAAGCAAGGTGCCTCGTTGGGCGTTAGCAATCAGTTTAATTTTAAATTTTTAAAAAAGCGCATTATGATGATGAACAAGAAAAAATCGTCGAAACTCCAATTGAGTAAATATGCTTTCCTGCTACCGATCGTTATCTTTTCGGCAGGAGCATTTACTATTAGCAAGGCTGATGAAAAAATTACGGAAACGACGGAAGTGGTTAGGGAAAAACAGCTTGATATAACTACCCGACCAGATACGACGAAGACACCACCATTTGAAGCGAAATTTTTGAAAAGTAAGTCGGAAATTGATCAAACGCAGGACTATTTATACCTATACGATAGGAAGGTATTGTCTAAAGATGATTTTTTTCAGATAGACGATTCAGAATTGTACGGAATGATGTTTTCTTCGAAAGGTGCTTTAAAGGTACGATATGCGGACTACAATGATAAGGATGGCATTATTTCAGCATATTCAAAGGAGGAGCGTGACCGACAGCAAGAGCAGAGAGCTAAAGCTTTATATGTGATAGATGGAGTGATGCAAGAGGGAAAAGAAAGCATGGACGCCTTGGATCCTAATGAAATAGAATCTATTGATGTTCTTAAAGATAAAACTGCAACAGAACGCTATGGAGATAAAGGGAAATATGGTGTTATTATTATCACAACAAAGAAATAAGATAATATGTTGAGTAAATCCCTGATGGACTCATCGGGGATTTATCCCTACTTCGTATTCAGATTCGTCATGGTCAATTCGATGCCGATGTGGACAAAGCTCTGTATCATCTTCACAGCATGGTCAATGAGCGGCGGCAATTCTTTTTGCTCATCGGAATCAAAAGGACTCAATACGTAATCAACTTGTCTTCCTTTGGGAAAATTGTCGCCGATGCCGAAACGCAGCCGGGCGTAGTTCTGACCACCACAAGTAGCCTCTATGGAACGGAGTCCATTATGCCCTGCAGCGGAACCCTTCGGCTTAATTCGTAGAGAACCAAACGGAATAGCGAGATCATCTACCACGACCAATACATTTTGTATTGGAACTTTGAGTTCCTGCATCCAATAGTTTACAGCCTTACCACTTAAATTCATAAAAGTGGTGGGCTTAATCATGTACACGTTTCTGCCTTTAAGTTTAAATTCTGTATAGTAGGCAAGTTTCATCAATGACCAGGTTGACCCTGTTTGGTTTGCTGCTTCATCCACCACCATAAACCCGATGTTATGGCGTGTATCTGCGTATTCCTTGCCGATGTTACCCAGCCCGACAATTAAATAATTCATGGGTGCAAAGATAAGGAATAGTGTTAGACAAATAAAAAAGCACCGCACATATATGCGATGCTTTTTTATTGTTTAAATACCTCGGTACTATTTCTTAGAGCCTTTTGCTGCTTTTGCTGCTTCTTGCTCTGCTTGACGCAATGCACGAGACATTACTACAGATACGATCGTATCGTCAGCGTTGTTAAGGATTTTCGCATTTTCCAATGATACCTGTCCTACACGGAAAGATTTACCAACCTCTAAAGAATCCATAGGAACCTTGATTTCCTGAGGAAGATCATTTGGTAATGCTTTCACACGAAGATTACGTAGTTTCTGAACAAGTTTACCACCCATTTTAACACCTGGAGAATCTCCTGTTAATTTAATAGGAATATTTACAGAAACTTGTTTGTCATCAAACAATTCCAAGAAATCCACGTGTGTTACCAAATCGGTAAGTGGGTGGAATTGTGCGTCTTGAACGATAGCACGTGTTTTTTTGCCGTCGATATCCAATTCTACAAATACTACGTCAGCAGTATATAGAACAGATTTCAAATCAGCTGCGGATACAGCAAGGTGGGTTTGTTCTTTGCCACCATAAAGAACTGCAGGAATCTTTCCTTCGTAACGCAATTCTTTTGCATCTCTTTTCCCTACGTTCTGTCTAACAGAACCGCTAATAGCAATTGATTTCATTTCTTAATTATCTAAATTTGAGGTGCAAAAATACGGTATTTTTTTTGATAAGCAAATTTTTATTTGCTACTATCTAAGTGATTGTGCTTTCTCCGGAGTTTGCAGCCTATCGACTATGGTAGATAGCAATTTAGCTTTTGTTTTAAGAAACATTTGGCTAACTTTGTGGCAAAGCTAAGTTAATCTTGGAGTTTGTCCGATAGTATAAGGGTAGTACAAATGATTTTGGTTCATTTAGTCCTGGTTCGAATCCAGGTCGGACAACTTTTTTGGTTTTGCTTTCTTCTAAATTGGAAATAATAATAAATCCAACATATAAAACACGCGTAAGAAATGCCTTTGCAATTTAACACGGTGAAGCTGTTCGCAGGGTCTGGAACAGTGGAATTAGCGGAAAAAATCTCCACATCTTATGGAAAGCCGCTTGGCGATATGACCTTATCCAAGTTTAGCGATGGAGAAATTCAGCCTTTTTATAACGAATCAGTACGCGGAAGCGACGTGTTCTTAATCCAATCCACAAACCAGCCAAACGACAATCTTTTAGAGCTTTTATTTATGATTGATGCGGCAAAGCGTGCTTCTGCCCATTATATCACGGTGGTCGTACCTTATCTCGGTTATGCTCGCCAAGATAGGAAAGACAAACCGCGTGTTGCTATTGGCGCGAAATTGATTGCAAACCTCATTGTGGCAGCCGGTGCACACCGAATTATGACCATGGATTTGCACGCTGCACAGATACAAGGATTCTTTGATATCCCGGTGGATCACCTAGATGGATCTATTATATTTGTACCGTACATCAAATCGTTGAATTTGCCTAATCTGACCATTGCGTCTCCAGATATGGGCGGTTCGTACCGTGCTCGTACATTTGCCAAATTCTTCAACGCGGAGGTTATCATTTGTGACAAACGTCGTAAACGTGCCAATGAAATCGAATCTATGTCGATTATTGGAGATGTGAAGGATCAAGATGTCGTCTTGATAGATGATATATGTGATACGGCTGGTACGTTGTCTAAAGCGGCTGCGTTGATTATGGAAAACGGCGCTCGTTCAGTAAGAGCCGTATGTACGCATGCAGTCTTATCAGGAAAAGCTTATGATACGATCGAGAATTCAGTGTTAACAGAAATGATCGTCACAGATACCATTCAGTTAAATTCGGAGAAGCAAAGAAGCTGTAGTAAAATTAAAGTACTATCTACGGCTGATTTATTTGCTGGAGCGATTAAGAATGTAAATGAACACGGATCGATTTCTGATTTGTTTGACATTAAATAATGCCATTGTATTAGTAATGCTATTCTAATAAAAAAATAAGGGGCCGACTGAATGTCGGCTCTCTTGTTTTAAGATATATGGTATTGTTTTTATTTTATAAAAATATGAGGGAATAAAAAAAGCGCCAAGTTTCCTTAGCGCTTTTTGTTAGTAGCGGGGATCAGACTCGAACTGATGACCTTCGGGTTATGAGCCCGACGAGCTACCAACTGCTCCACCCCGCAATATTTCTTGAATT
>PJTZ01000156.1_pt1 | contig 40754 bp, 29 predicted proteins | sample 1512131 | NCBI WGS metagenome assembly PJTZ01 (sample SAMN08177679, study PRJNA422409) | Soil metagenome, whole genome shotgun sequencing project. | reverse complement strand
CTTGTTTCCTAATTTTGCCGCATAATCAACCGCCGTACTTCCATATTCATCCGTATCGCTGTAGGATAAGCCTTTAGATACAAAATAGTCTGACTTGGAAAGATCATTATCTGTGGAAACACCGAGTAATAACAATGTCGCACCATCTTCAAATTTCTGCTGTGGATCTACGCCAGCTTCGAAAAGTGCATCCAAAACAGCGAAGTTATCTGATGCGCTCACAGCAGCATTTTCAATAACGGAACGGCCGTGGCTGTCATTCAGATGTATGTCCGAACCTTTTTCGATCAGGTAAGCAACTAAATCTGCGTTTCCTCTTCCGGCCGCCCAATGTAAGTAGGAAGCACTATGGTGCGTCTTTTTGGTTACACCATTACCTTCTTGTTCCACCATAAACTTGATGGTTTCCAAAGGCGCACCATTAAGGATGGCTCTTGCTGTTGGATCCCAAGAAGCAGCATTGGGCTGCGATGGATTATGACCTTTCGCGATTTCTGCTTTTACCTGCTCTATCGTTGGTTTGCTTTTCCAAAAATCAGCATCCATTAAGGTATTGGTTTCACGTTGCTGTGCCGTAGCATATACCGATGCAAGTAAAAGTGATGCTAGCAATATTTTTTTCATTGTACGGTTTTTTTTTTCTGAATGAACAGAAATTAATGAATCTATTTTACGTCAAAATCAGGTAAGATATTTGCTACCTCACCTGATTTGACATTTTTAAGTATTTTTTAGCAATCTTTATCTCCTAGATTTTGACTACAAAAAATGTTAACTTTCAATACTGGTTTTACCAATTGTCAAACCAAATCAAACTTGAGTATGCATACCAATCAGTGAGTAGCTCTCCAGTACTCACACGTTTCATTCTCACCTTCAATCTGACAGTAGTATCTCCGGCATATGGCCCTCCGACGATAATTATTTGATGAGGCCCTTCTCCATCAAGCACCGAATAATCAGTCGCCGGTTCCACTTCCCCTGGCACCACTGACCAATCAAATGTTACATCAGAAGGGGGAACAGAAGAATCATGTTGATAATTGACAGTAAAGGTATATCCGTTTCTAGATAAGCCAGTGATAACATTGGGACCATTAGAAGCCAAAGAAATATCAAAATCCATTGTTCGAGCCGAATTATTATCATCAACCCAAAGCCTAACATAATATGTATTACCAACTATCAGATTGCTTACCGTTGTCATTTCATTTGATGAACAATGCATCAAATTTAACGAAGAATTATACACAACCGTTTTAGCAGATCGGGTTCCGTATTCTACTCCATACATTTTTACATTTGTTAAGTTTATTGTATGAGTTGTCGACGATGCGGTAAATTTATACCATACATCAGCTGTCAAACCGTAATTGGTACATGACGGCGCCGATTGAGACGATTGAGTCGCATCTCTAGTTGTACCCGCTATTTTTGTCGGTCCCGCGTTTAAAGTAATAGCTGTAGTATATTCGTCGTTAGCAACGCCTACCAGAACGGTTTCATATGAAGAAGCGCTATATTTATAGCTTTGCCATTCACCACCTAACTTCTCTCTATACTTGAGTTTTATAGTACCCGTTTTCCCTGTGGAACTGTTAAAGGTGAGGATAAAATATATATCCTTCGAAACAATTGCCCACGAAGGAACAAAATCATTATTTGAGATTGCAGTAGTTGGAGTTAAAGCTATTTCGCCTCCCGCTGTTTGAAGAACGAGAAGGAACTCAGCCGTTAATGGAACATCAACTTTATCACTCCATCTTTCTACTATAGCAAATGAATTTCCAATAGCTTCAGTATCTGCATTGATATCCAACATTAATTTTCCATCCTTAAGTTTATTAAGTGGAATGGAAAAATCAACTTTATTAATTATAGTGTTAGAATTTTGAGCATTGGAAGTTAGAGTAATTATACTCATTATCATTATGCTTACAACTCTTAATAGTATTTTCATATTAATTTTTGCTTAATAATTCGAACTGGATGTACTTACTTGGAACGAGTTCTATAGCGTGCCCCTTTATTAGAAAAACTTCCTTCACTGGGTCATAGTCTAATCTATCGATTTGCTCACCTGTCGATTTGCTCATCAATTCAAACAAGGTCTCCTTGGGATATTCTTTGTTTTGATATGTAATTGTCTCAACAGATATTTGATCATTATCATCCGTTAATGTTTCTTTTTTCTCACAGGAAACAAAGCAGAGTCCTGCAAAAATTAGGGCTAATACAATATTTTTCATATTCTCATTTATCAGCCAACCTCTAAAGAGGTTGGCTTTATTTTTTTAAGTAAAAGTATTATTATCCGAAGAACTAATATGCTCCGATAAAACGGTGTCCTGTACCATTTGCCAACTTGGCTCCTTTAGTAAGTTCTCCCGTTTTCCAGTTGTAAACGAATACATTACCTGCCTCACTTACCGGAGTTAACGGAACATACACATAATCTCCTTCTGCCGCTATACTTTGATGCTGGTCAAAATTCAATCTTGTTTCGTATTCAGTCGGAATTTTAGTTGCAGTTCCAGCAATTAAGTCTATTAACGCCAAGTAACCACCTGTTTTATCGATATCATATAGGACGAAACCTTTATTATCGCCCAGATACTTCCAAGCCTTAATACCAGCAATACCCTGCACTCCTAAAGCTTTAGACAAATCGAACAAATAGCTATTATCATAGTCATTCGTGTTCTTATCTATACGAAGGATGTGCGGATAGCCCGTTGTATTTACTCCCGTTGCTTGATAAACGTGACCATCGTCACCAATATACTGAATCATAGTACGATATCCGTTATTACCGTATGTACTTTTTGAAGACCAGATTAACTTGGGATTTTTTAATGTAGGATAATCAAGCACAATCGTAACCGTTCCAGCAATATTAGCTGCATCATTCGGCCAAGTAACAATTTCTGTGGTAGATCCTCTTGGTGTTGTAAGAGTAGGAGTACCGCTAGGATTTACTTTAGATATATTACATCCGATATACACCTTATCTTTTGCTTGATTTATAATAGGAACATCGATACGTCCAATTGAGTATCCTTGCGCCAATTGATCGGCCGTAAATGGAACATCAAACTGAATTGTGTTCATAATACTTGGGTTGTCAAGGTTAAGTGATGCAACCGTAGCCGTAGATTTTATCGATTTAAAAGTTGCACTTGGATAGACTCCAGTATACGCTGCTGTATCTGCGGAGATTGTCACACCGATACCGACGCCTTCTGCAGACTTAACCCAGCGAGGTGAAGTTCCCAAAATAATTGCGGCATTCACTTCATTACCGTCCTTAACATATTTTCCCTCGCCATCTACTCTGAACTTCTGGAAAATACCACCATCCGTACCCGTATACTGAATGTCGTACAGGAATTTACCGTCTGCAGATGTTTGTATCCTCGATGTCCTTGGAGATTCAAACTTAAATCCTTTTCCTACTGGAAAAATATCCAATTCATATGAAGGGTCAATGGCTTGATCATGAGTAACAGCATAAGCCAATGTACCGCCATTGCCATCACCATCATTATCCTGCTTTAATGCTGCAGTAAGTGTGATCCAACGTGTACCATCTTCCCCCGGTGTTGGTGTAGGTTCCGGTTCGTCACCACTACTACTACAACTTCCTAATGCTAACGATGAGATAACTGCACCTAGAAATGCAGCTCTCCAAACGTAATTTTTTTTCATCTGTTATTTTTTAATTTGTTAATATTTGTTATTTAAAATCTACCTATTGTATAATTCATCTTAAAGTATATTCCTCTACCAGGCTTTTGAACACCAAAATTATCGTACAATGCTGCATTGAATATATTTTTCGCATCGAGACTTGCGACCAGTTTGCCTGAAGGAAAACGATAACTCCCACCAATATCGTGTGAAAGCTGAGCAGGAGTCAGACTTCCTTCAGATGGATACCAAGCTATATCATAAGCGCCGACATATCCTGCATTATAATAAACGTTCAGAATAGAGTTACGTTGAAATATGTTATTTAAGCGATACTGTAAATTGGCATTGATAGTGAAAAAAGGTTCGTTGGGGTTTTGCAAATTGTACCTATCATCTGGCCTACCTTCATTATCATATTTACGTTTGTAGAGTGCATTGAATTTTGAAAAATTCAACATAGCGTTCAACTTGTTATCAAAAACATAAAGTATTTCACCTTCGAAACCTCTTGATTGTATTTTTTCAAGATTTACAAATGCGGTAGCTCGTATATCCATATCGTTGTCGGTTACTATACTATCCACGGTTTGCCTCGTAATTTTATCGTAGCCATTACGCCAAAATCCGCTACCGTAAAAGGAGACCTTGTGTTTTCCAAAATCTACACTACCCCACCTAAAGCCAATATTATAATTGATATTTTTTTCGGGAGTTAGAGATAAATTAGGTAAAATATTGTTCTCCAAATTCCCATACATCTGCTCTTCGGTAGGCATTATGGAACTATTCTCGAAAGAGGTTATAATAAAAAAATCTTTTAACAAACTGTAAGATATCGTAGCACCATATCCAAAATTGTCATTAAATGTTTTCTTCGTCTCTGAGTGGAGCTCGTAAGAACCATCTTCATTATAGGTTGGTTTTGGATCCGTTTGCTTTGTATTATTTGCGGTATATTTGACTAATAAATTTGTTCGTAGTTTATTCTGAAGGGTTTGTGCCTCATAGTTTGCTGAAACGATATTTTTCGTCAACTGTGTCACGACTAAAAGATCTTTATTAACAGGTCGCAAAAGATTCGTATCGTCTCGATCAGTCCTTTCCAACTTATAATTTAGAGACACTCTATGCCCTCTAGCAATAGTATAGGATAGATTTGACCGTGCATTTAGTATTTCCCTATCAACCTGTGTAATACTAGGTTGTCCTTGTTGTGCAGCGCCAAATGGATACTTCATTACTATTGGAGGGTCTCCCGCCTCAATCATATAGTCAGTATGCAATATCACAGGGTTTCCGTCCCAATTGTACTGGGTAGTAACTGTATCTTGCACATATGTACTGCGACGGCTGCGTACAGCATTAATATTTAAAGCCAATCCATCTACAAAGAGGTTACGTTTGTTATAATTCAAGCTAAATACGTGAGCTTGATACTCAGTAAACCGTCCCACATATGGTTGTGCTGTCGTTGTCCCGTGCGGTATCTCGCTATAAGTATCCGAAATATTATAGCCTATAAAAAACTGATCAGCCCATTTTACGTCGGTAAATCCCGCCTCAAAACGACCCCCTATAGATTTATAAGTGTCATTAAACCTCTTCGCTCTAAAATTCCGGGTTAATATTCCATTTCTATCCGTATACTTTGCGAATTTCCCCCACATTTCATAGTCGTTATCCGTATACGTATAGAATCCGGACCCTCTAAATGAAAGACCTGTCTTTTTATCTCGTAACGTTAAGCTGATATCGGAGTTGAAAGTGTTAAATGAACCATAAGAAACAGCAACTGTCGCATTATTACGTGAAGCATCTTTCTTCAGCACCACATTGATAGCCCCTCCTACATAGTCTCCCGTCAAATGTGATGGCAAAACGCCTTTATACACTTCTATCCGCTCAATCATAGCTGGAGGTATATTGTTTAGATTGAAAGAAGAGCCATAGGTTGCAACCTCTATTCCATCTAAAAATATCCCGATAGCACTTCCTGACATTCCATTTAGGTTATATTCCACCTGCGAACCCACTCCACCATTTTGCCGCACCCGTACTCCAACAGCCCGATCCAACAGCTCATTTGTCGTCAAGTTGCGGAGAGATGCTTCTTTTGTTTCGATAACCGCCACCGCAAAACCACTCGTCTCCATATCTTTTTTCTCCGTCATTCGACTGACTTCTACACCTTCTATCGCGATATCACCGGTAGATGATACGGATATAGAAAAATCATGTGTGGGTTTATCTACTTTTAACCGAACAGTTTTCGGTTGAATCTCGATAGCCGTTACTTGTATTTCCTGATTGCCATAAGGCACACTGGGTAAGGAATAATATCCGTTCTTATCAGACATACTACTGATATCCATACCTTTCACTCGTATCGTGGCATGACTAACAGATTCTCCGGATTCTAGATGGACTCTTCCCTTTACTACACTTTGTTGTCCAAATGCAGCAATGGATAACGAGGTTAATAAGCAGATTAATGTATATGGTATGAATTCTCTTAACTTCATTTTAGAACTGGTCTAAATAATTCGCTGCAAATATAGATTTATTCTAAATAAGAAAATGACGTATTCGGAAAATAAACATTCAAATTCGGAAAATGAACACTTAATATGGGCTACGCGATAGGGATCGTGTGCTCGGACCGTGCGATTATCTTTTATCTGATGGTGGAGTTGCAAGGGCAACGAAGTGGCCTATTAAGGAGGTTCGTGGCTTCTATAGACTACCAGAAATCGAAATGCGTTTAGAGTCGACTTCGCGTATTCCAACTTTATCCAATTATTAAGCGCTAAAAGCTAATATTTTTAGTTTTTATTAGATTCTTTTTTATCTTTACAGCAGAATCCAATTGTAAGTGTTATGAAAAAGAACAAAAATTTTCTGGGTAAGTATGAAGATCGAGATGCAGCAGTTGTCACAGGAGTTTTTCAAGGATCGGACTGTTTATTATACCTCCCGCATGATCAACAAGCTCGTTCCGCGTGGCCACAAAGGCAATACATATGAGTTGCCGGAAGTTTACTTCATCGGTATACTGAACTTTGTTCTGGACCGGTCTGTATCCGGACAGTATTATTACGATGTAGCATTGTGCGATAAGGTTTACGGATCAGTATTTTACGAGAAGCTCGGTTACAAGATGCTGGTATTGCCGAATTTTAACAAGAAACAGGCTGATATCAAGAGCTATATGGATATGTGGCTGTATATATTCAGACACATGGAGGAACTGGATGAAATGCCGAAATTTTTGGATAATCGGGTATTTGGGCTTATATTTGATATCGGAAAGATAGCAAGTTTAACGGAATTGGAGATGAAATTATACGAGTCAAGTCTAAAGAACAAGCGGGATGCGGAAAGTGTCCGTCTTACCGCAATTAAGGAGGGACGTCAAGAAGGAATAGAGCAAGGACTGGAGCAAGGGATCAAGAAAGGTCGCCTGGAAGAACGCGCCAAAGCTGAGACGGAAAAACTCAAATATGCGTTGAATTTAAAGAAGAGGGGGCTTCCTGTACAAGATATAGCCGAAGATTTAGGACTTACCGTTGAGCAAGTCGAAAAGCTGAAATAACCTCTGCTAAAAGATTAATAATAAAGAAAGCCGAACATTTCATTTTGTTCGGCTTTCTTGTTTTATATAATTGTATATTATTCCTCTATTTTAACAATCGTTGATACATCGGTACCCAGAGTCTCGCATCGACTTGCTAGATCGTCCTGCGACCATTTTTTTTCTTTCTAGCTTCCCTAATATTCTTACCAACGGAAATAAGATGTGGGTGGCAGAAGTATAGACAAAAGGTAACATGAAATACCCCCCCAGAAAACGAATTACGAGAACTTTTAGCTGCTTTTGTCTGGATTCCGCACAACAACATGGGCAGGACGACGAGGTACTTTGAGCGGACGGCGCACAACATAAGCGGTCTGACGGACAACATAGACGGCGTGACAGGCAACTTTAAGCGGATGATGACCATCAATAGGGCTATGTCGGACAACTTTGCACGTATGCAGGCTATATCGGCATCACGGAGGCCGTGCAAAAGTGGTTGTGCAGGGATGATCGACGCCCAGCCACGGGCTCTGCAACCATATTCACCCCTTCCTTACAAACCTGTCGGCCAACAACGCCGGAGAGAACCCCTACCGATACGCTTATACATATCAATGCACTTCCACAGCAGGGCAAGCCGATCAATCCGTTCTCCAAATGCACACACAGATGCTCCAACATAGCGGTGTATACATCCATACCCACAGACAAGCAGGGGTGAAGCAGCACACATCACCCCCAAACGCAGACGGAGGAACATACTCCTGCACGCTCCATCGACCAACAACAACATCCATCACCCCCGCAAGATGTGTAGGAACCCCGTCGTCAGGCCAGAACACACCGACGTCATGACAAAGTAGTACCTCAAAAAACAAGAAAGCATACTACCGATTATTGTAAAGTCTCAGAACAAACGATTGCACCCCTTATTTATGCTTTTTTTTGCATGATTTTGCATATTTTGTTCGATTTAGAAAGGTTTTATGCTTAGATTTGTTATTCAGGTTGTAAACAATAAAAATTATTCCTTATTCAATGGCAAGATTAAATTTATTGGAGGAAACTCGTTTTGAACGTGTACCGGTAAAGGTATATGCGAACCAAGACGAGGCCTCGGTGGATGTTGCTAATCGTATAGCTACCATCATTAAAAAAAAGCAGGAAAAAGGCGAAACGGCAGTGCTAGGTCTGGCTACCGGTGCTACACCTGTTAAAGTGTATAAAGAATTGGTCCGTCTTCATACAGAAGAGGGATTAAGCTTTAAAAATGTTGTCACATTCAATTTGGACGAGTATTATCCCATGAAACCTGATGCTCCCCAAAGTTATGTGACCTTCATGAACAAAAATTTGTTCGACCATATTGATATTCCTAAAGAGAACATCAATATTCCCGATGGAACACTGCCAGAAGAAGCCATACATACCTACTGTGAGGCATATGAGCACAAGATATCCAATTTGGGAGGCATCGATATCCAGCTGCTAGGTATCGGCCGGACAGGGCATATCGGATTTAACGAGCCAGGTTCAGCACCAAACTCAGGTACCCGTTTGATCGTGTTGGACGATCTGACACGCCGAGACGCTTCCCGTGATTTCGGAGGTAAAGAAAATGTACCCACCAAGGCGTTAACGATGGGGGTCGGCACCATCTTCAAAGCAAAAGAGATTGTGCTTATGGCCTGGAATGAGAAAAAAGCAGAGATCGTTAAAAAAGCCGTGGAGGGAGAAATATCATCCGACATTCCGGCAACGTATCTTCAACTTTCTGATTCGGTAGAATTTATATTGGATAAGGATGCCGCTTCACAATTGACACGATTCGATTTGCCTTGGTTAGCACACGAGGTTGTCTGGACGGATACTTTGATAAAGAAAGCGGTGGTGTGGCTATCTCTGAAATTGAATAAAGCCATTCTAAAGTTAACCGATGACGATTATAACAATAACGGCATGGCCCAATTGGTTACGGAGAAAGGGCCGGCATATAGCATCAATATTAAGATTTTCAACGAACTGCAGCGTACGATTACCGGCTGGCCAGGAGGAAAACCCAATGTAGATGATACGAATAGACCGGAAAGGGCAGAGCCGGGACGTAAAAATGTTATCCTGTTCTCTCCTCATCCCGATGACGATGTTATTTCTATGGGCGGAACATTCATCCGTTTAGCTGATCAAGGACATAATGTACATGTTGCTTATCAAACTTCAGGCAACACGGCTGTTTGGGACGATGATGTTTTACGATATCTGGAATTTGTTCAAGATTTTGCCGTTGCAATTGATGACGACAATGGCGTTACAACAAATATCTACAACGAAGCGAAAGAATTCTTCAAAACAAAACAACCTAATCAGGTCGATCCGCAAATTATTCGTACAATTAAGGCGCTGATCCGCAAAGGAGAAGCTATTGCGGGAGCACGTTTTGTGGGGCTTCCAGACAGTAACATTCATTTCCAAGATTTACCCTTTTACGATCGTGGTAAATTTTCTAAAGAAGTTTTATATGAAGACGATATCCAACAAACGATGGAATTGCTTCAAGCAGTAAAACCGCATCAGGTATTTGCTGCAGGTGATTTTGCAGATCCGCATGGGACACATAGAGTATGTTTTGATATTATATTCGAAGCCTTGAAACGCCTATCAAAAACCGAGGAATGGACGAAAGATTGCTGGTTATGGTTGTATCGAGGAGCTTGGCATGAATATCCGATTCATGAAATTGAAATGGCAGTTCCGCTTTCTCCACAAGAAGTGAAACGGAAGCGTCTCGCTATCTTCAAGCACCAATCCCAGAAAGATGTACCGGTGTTTCCGGGGGATGACCCACGTGAATTCTGGGTACGTGCGGAGGATCGTACCAGTGAAACGGCAGAACTATATCATAAACTCGGATTGGCAGACTACGAAGCTATCGAAGCCTTTGTAAGATGGAGATTTGATTGATCATAAACAACCAAAAATATGTTCCAACTCTATCAAAATATCCGTTCCTTGCTGGAGCAGAAAGCTATATTTTAAAGAATTAGGAATAAAGCCAAAATGCCTTTTAAAGGCAGTGGTAAAATGAGTGGAGTGTTTGTAGCCTGTCATACGGGCTACATCCGACACTCTATGATCGCCTGTAAGAATAAGTTCCTTGGCATGTTCCATTTTTTTCTCGGTGATATAATTCATTACCGTTTTTCCAAAATACTGCTTAAAGTATTTTTTTAGATATTGCACATTTGTCCCCACTTGTTTGGCTAACTCGGGAATACTATGATTCTTCGAAAGATCTTCTTCGATAATCTCTTTGGCAAGTAGGATTTTCTCATAATGACCTTTCATCACAATTACATGCTGTGTATTTTTGTTTTCTACTGCCAGCGATTGTATTTGATGAAATATAATTTCCAAAATAATCAACTCTGAACGCATCTGGTAAAGCAAATCTGTTTCTGACAACGAATGGAGTTGCTCAAATAAAAGTCGAAAGCGCGTATCACTCTTTGTCACAAAACCCTTGGCAAATCTCACCGATTCTTCCTGATATTTGTCGTGAAAAAAGTGGAGACTTTCGGGCATAATCAATACGACAACCAGATGATTACACGCATCTTCGCTTCGTATTTCAATAGTACTGTACGCATCGACATAGTGAATAACATTATGTCCTTCCGGTAAAATGCAAGCGTTATGAGACAATGTATAATGAACTATTCGCGAACAATTATGCGAAAGGATATTAATATAACACGCTTGTTCTGTCTTATAAGAAAATAACGCACTCCCTTTAATATATTGATGTTGAAAGGCGTATTGTGTAACAGTCAGTGCACAACTATTCTCCATTTTATTTAGATTGATTCTATGCAAAACAAATATACTCATATTTTTATTTTAGGCAAATCCGAGACTCCTCTACGTTCAATTTACAATGTGCTGACCGGAGATAACTTCCAGAAAATAGAAATTCTTTATCTTTGAAGAAATAAAAAAGATGAAAATGAGAAAATATATAGCATTGCTCCTGTTTACCATACCATCTCTTCTTTTCGCGCAGATACAAGAAACGAAAGAAGAACTTATCGCACAAGTCAAGGCAAATCCTTCCAGTGTCGAGACACTGAAAACTATACAGCGGGTTGGCGGATATAGCCCCGATCACAAAGAGCTCCGTACTTTATTCAAAGGTCTGGACAAATCTGTAAGGAAATCAAAAGAGGGTAAACAGTTTAATTACTACCTGAAACGTTTAGAGAACTCATCGATAGGCAAAAAAGCTCCAGCTATCACCCAGCTTACTCCTGAAGGCGAACCTTTCTCTCTTTCGGATCTTCGTGGCAAATATGTACTAATCGAATTCTGGGCGTCCTGGTGTCCAGATTGCCGTAGAGAAAACCCTAATCTCGTGAAGACGTATGCGGAATTTAAGGATAAGAATTTTGAGATTCTCGGTGTTTCTTTTGATCGTAAACTGGAAGATTGGGTTGCTGCTATTGAAAAAGAAAAGTTAACCTGGAAGCATATCTCTGATCTACAGTCTTGGCAGAATGCGGCGGGGACACTATATGGCGTACGTGCTATTCCACAGAATATTCTCGTGGATCCAGAAGGGATTATTGTAGCTCGAAATATACGCGGTGAGGAATTGAATACGAAGTTAAGAGAGTTACTTTAAGGGCGCAGTAGATGCGCCCTTAATTTTATCGCACTACTTCTTGAATATGAATAGCATAACCTCCTCCCGGCGCACTTCTCAATTTCAGCTTCGACTTACGTGTGATCGATTTCTTAGAAATCGTATACGCTTGCGGATTATCCCTATAATGCGCATTTTTCGCATCGGCATATATCGTTGCCGTATATTTCTTTCCTGGATCTAGAAATCCGAATTCCAACTCCGAGGTATGACCATTTTTCCCCGCTACATTTCCAACAAACCAGGTATTTGTTCCTTTTGCCTTGCGTGCTACGGTAACGTACTCCCCCGGTTCAGCCTCTAGGTACTTGCTCTCATCCCAATCTAAGGCGACATCCTTGATGAATTGGAAAGCATCCATAAACCGTTCATAGTTTTCCGGCAGATCGGCGGCCATCTGTAAGGGGCTATACATGGTTACGTAAAGCGCCAACTGGTTGGCCAATGTACTATTGACCCAAGAGTCGTTATTCGGATTTACCTTCGATATATCCATTTCAAAAATACCCGGCGTGTAGTCCATAGGCCCTCCTATCTGTCGGGTGAATGGTAAGATCGTGACGTGGTTCGGATGATTTCTATCTCCTCCAAAGGCTTGATATTCGGTGCCACGGGCAGATTCATTTCCAATGAGGTTCGGCCACGTCCGACTTAATCCTGTTGGGCGTACCGCTTCGTGTGCATTGATCATAATCTGATATTCCGCGGCCTTTTCCAGCGCATACTGATAATGGTTGTTGATCCATTGGCTATAATGGTATTCGCCACGGGGGATAATATTCCCGACATAGCCAGTTTTCACCGCATCATAACCATTATCTTTCATGAATTGATAGGCTTGATCTAAGTGCCGTTCGTAATTTCGTATCGAACCCGAAGTTTCATGATGCATAATCATTTTCACACCCTTGCTCTTCGCATACGCACGTATTTCATCCAGATCAAAATCCGGGTAGGGAGTCACAAAATCAAAAACATAGTCTTTCGCATTTCCAAACCAATCTTCCCAACCAATATTCCATCCTTCTACGAGTACCCCATCAAAGCCATGCGCCGCTGCGAAATCGATGTAACGCTTCACGTTCGCCGTAGTCGCACCATGTCTGCCGTGTGGTTTTACCTGGGTATAATCGGTTTTTCCGATATGCACACTAGGTAGATCATAGGTATATGACCATTCGCTTTTTCCGGTAATCATTTCCCACCACACCCCGACATACTTCGTTGGCTTAATCCATGAGGTATCCTCGATCTTTGAGGGTTCATTCAGATTCAGCGTCAGGGTAGCGGCTAAAATATCACGGGCATCATCACTCACCATAATGGTTCTCCACGGGCTACGTGCCGGTGTCTGTAAATTGCCTTTCGTACCGTTTGCATCCGGTGTCAACCAAGATTTAAAGACGAAATTCTTATCGTCCAAGTTCAAGTGCATACAGGCAAAGTCAATCAACGCCGCCTCGTGTATATTGATATACAGGCCGTCATCTGTTTTCATCATTAATGCCGTTTGTACGCCTGTTGGCGAAAACGGGGTCTGCGAAGCATTAGGTGTAATGGCTTCCTGCATCAGGCCACGTATTTCGGACAATCGGGAAGTAGTATAATTATACTCCTGCGTGTCATAATCTCCGGGAATCCAAAATGCTGTATGGTCGCCCGTCATGGCGAATTCCGTTTCTTCTTCTTTCACGACCAGATAGGCCAGATCCTGTTGTTCGGGAAATTCATAGCGAAAGCCTACCCCCTCGTCGTAAACCCGAAACCGGATCACCATTTTTCGTTTCGAGTCATCCTGTTGCAATGTTACCGCCAGCTCGTTGTAATGGTTGCGGATATCCTTAGATTCGCCCCACACCGGTTGCCAGGTTTCGTCAAAAGTTAACTCCTGACGATCTACGACCTTAAATCCGCTTGCCAGTGAACTTTCCGACTGCGTTTTACCTGCATCCGTTTCTCCGCCAAACTCCGATTTGCGTGTATTCCCTGTCAACGTAAAACCCAACCTACTGGGTTTCACAACCGTTTTATTTTTATAGTGCAGGGAATAGGTCGGCACACCCCCATCTTCCACAGCAAACGACAACGACAGGTTACCGTTTGGTGATTTCAATTCCTGTGCCGCGCTCCAAAGCCCCAGACAACAAAATCCGACTACCCAAAACCATTTCTTTATCATGTTATATTCCATTGATCTGTATTGTTACTTTCTTTCTATTGTCTGGGAAACGCACCATGCATTCGCCCGTTTCTTCATTCCAAGACCAAGCGGTTTCCGGACTGTTTCCGTCCAGTGTTTCCACCGTAAACAAATCCGGGTTATCGGAAATAGCCTTACCATCTACTTTTACCGCTACCGGAGTTTGCTCTATATGGAAGCGCAAGACGATATTCCGACCTTTTGCCGGCGTATACCCTTTATCCTGCGGCGTAACTTCCATCGTATATCCTGTATCTGTTGTGGTGCAGATAAAAGCGGTTTGCGAAGAAACATTGTTTTGATAATCCAAACTCTCCCCATCATCTTCATACACGGTAAAAGAAGCCTGTTCTCCCTCATAATTTGGAAAAATGTGCACATGCAGTGGATAATCTTCTCTTTCGTGGATGTATTGCATCACCGGCATCATCGGTACGATAGATCCCTTTTTCACAAACATCGGGATAACGTTTAGCGGTGCCCGATAGGCGATTGTTTCACCGCCGAAATACACGGTCTTCTTATCGTTGAAATCGATCCATTCGCCTTCGGGAAGATACAACCGTTTTACGCGCGCCCCTTTTTTCAGCACCGGCGCTACGAGCAATTCCTGTCCGAATATAAACTGATCTTCCACCTTAACCACCTGCTCGTCGTCCGGATACTCCATAAACAATCCGCGCAGAATCGGAAGACCGGTATCATAAGCCTGTCGGCCGTAGGTATACAAATATGGGAAAAGCTGATACTTCAGTTCGATGGCGGCTTTTGCATTTTTTTCGGCGACTTCACCAAAGAGCCAAGGTTCTACCGCATTGTCGCCTTCGTGATGTGCGCGGCTCAGCGGATTAAAGATTCCGAATTGCATCCAGCGGGTATACAGTTCTGCCATAGCCGGATAATCTGTAATATCTCCACAATAGCCCGAAATATCGGTCGTCCAGAACGGTATTCCCCCAAGTCCGGCAGAGATGCCCACCGCAACCTGATTGGCAAACTGCCCCCAACCCTGCAAGACATCCGCGCCGTTTCCACTATCGCCCGACCAGCCAAATGTATAACGCTGCAATCCGGCATAAGCTGCCCTGGTCATCTGAAACACCCGCTTGTTGGGATTATGCTTCTCAAACTGCTCTTTCACCACCTTATCCCAAGTGAGGCCGTATACATTGTGAATCTCATCGTGCATACCGATATGGTGCTGCATATAAAGACGGTCGGCATCCTCTTCGTTACTCCATGCCGGTTCACCCATATCCGTCCAAAAACCATGCGCACCGTCGGCTAATGGTTTTTGCTGCTGCTCGCCCCACCAGTCGGCTACCTCCGGTATTGTAAAGTCTACGACACCGCAATTACCGCCCCATGGCCAGGGCATATCATACGATTTGCCTGTACGGCTATCCTTAACAAGGAATCCCTTGGCATCGGCTTCCTGCCACTGCTTCTTGTTCGCCTGCGAAATAACAGGATCCTGCGACAGGATCATTTTAAAACCATTTTGCTTCAGCTCCGCCAACATGGCTTTGGGGTTTTCATAATTTCCTTTCCGCCATTCAAAATCCTGTAGCCATTGTGTCCAACCAATGTCCTGGTATATAATATCGATGGGTATCTGCCGCTTTCTAAATTCTGTAGCGATTTCTAGCGCCTGATCTTCCCGGGTATACAGCCCACGGCTCTGTGCAAAGCCAAAAGCCCACTTTGGCGGCATAATCGGCTTACCCGTTAGCGCAATATATTGGCTCTGAATATCCTTATAATCTTTACCATAGATAAAATAGTAAATAAAAGCACCGTCAGGGGCTTCAAAAGAATAGAACTCATCCGACTCGGTACCGAATTTAAACTCCGTTTTGTAGGTATTATCCAGAAAAACCCCATAATTATAACTGCTCATAAAGAAAGGGATACTCTTATAGAGCGGATCCTCCTGAGCACTATAGCAAGGCCGGTCGCTATTCCACATTTTGTAGGCACGCCCGCGTCTGTTGAGCGGCCCGGTTTTCTCGCCAAGACCGAAAATGTTCTCATCGTTCCGCAGAACCTTATGCGCCACTATACGCGTACCGTCGGCCTCATGTCCACGATCCTGATAATCGCTGAAAATCAATTTTTGCCATTTGTCATAGATGAGCAATTGCATATCTTTTTTATGCAGCCTCACCCGTAACTTGGAGGTATAAATCTCATAACTCGACGGTTCGTCATTCACCGAGATGTCCCCCACGTCTTCCAGCTCTTCATTTATCACCGCAAAGGAAGGGTTGCTTCGTTTTAGTTCACCCATTGGATCAAACCAGATCCGGACCATCGAACTGCTGTTGAATTTCAATTGCAGCTTTGCGCCGGCATCTCCATGAAAAGTAACTACATTCCCATCTATTGTATAACTTGAACAAGCTTGCGGACCTGTTCCTTGCTGTGCCGCTGATCCAAAAGCCGATAGAAACACCGTACACCCTATTACTATATATCTTATTAACTTCATATTCTTAATATTCTATAACCAACATATCCCAATATTGAAGGCTTGGCAAGCTAACCGTCAACGTATTCCCTTGCTGTTCTACAGGCAACTCAATAGGTGCCCCGGCAGCGATATCCGGCGACGCCATCCATACCTTACGCACCGTTTTGCTTACCGGAATCCGCAAGGACACATCGGTCACGGTATTCGGTTCGCGTTGCGTACCATTGCTGTCCCGCCATTCCATGGTACTGGTATTGTTGAAGTTGACAAGATGAACAACATCGCGGTTACTGAACCGACGCCCGTAACTCGTTATATTTCCTTGGACAGCAGTTCCATTCACTACCGCAACATCGTCGTTTTGTGCTTCGACAGCAGGTTCAAAAGCCTCTCCACCATCACGCAGCAGGTTCTGATAGCCCACCATAAAATCGTAGTAAGTGATCAGCTTATCTTTAGTTGTTCCCCGCAACTGTAAGTTATTATTAGGAAAATACTCGTTCGTGAGATAATGTTCACCGATTTCCAGATGTGCTCCGCCATTGGCAAAGATAACCGCATTGGTGAGCAGGATTCCTGGCTCATTGACAAATCCGGGTTGATTGGAACGTCCGTAGTTCATATACGCTGCCAACACACTGTTTTTTTCATAACCGCTATACCGATAGTTATCGTGGATAATGCCCACGAGATCATTGAATGAATTGAACGGATCCCAAACTTCGGTGTACAGGAAGTCTACATCCGATGTTGCAATCGGACGCTCCTGCCCATATTGTGTGACGGAGTTCATCACATGGTATTTATCCGGAAATGTAGCAACAGTGGATTCGATAAACGGGCCGTACGCTTGAGCCAGATCCACCTCCTGACCATCATAGTCATAAACGGTTCCTCGATTGCCCAATTGGTCAATATGAAAGCCATCAAAATCAAATACATCGTATACTTCCTGATGACGTTTATGGAGGTAATTCTGCCATTCCGTATTCGCAGGGTTCGTCAGATAAATACTACTGCGAAACGGGGCATCGAGTGGGTGTACATCTTTTTCATTCCGGTCAGCATCTTTAAACAGATACCACTCTTCCCGCACGCCGTCACCCGCGGCATTCGATAACGCACCGAACAACAGGTTATAAAACATCGCTTTCATCCCCTTGTCATGTGCTGCCTGGATATAACCCGCTACGGTAGCTTTGTAGTTGATCCGCCCGATCAAGTCCGGCCAGCTTTCTGCTGGGTTTTCCGGTGTTCCGGCAAGGGGTTTCTGATGATCGTATTTCCAGTCGTAGAATTGTACGCCATTGATATGAAAACGGCTTAGGTTCTCGATATTCCGTTGAATTATCTCTGGCGATAAGCGCCCGTAACTGGAAACAAAACCATATCTCGGAAATTTCGTCCATTCCGATGATACATCAATTGCCATGCTGTATAAAGCTTTTTTCTGTGGATCACTGCTTTTATACACATATATCAAATACCCCTTAAAGTCATCCGATGGTGCTACCCAAGTCCAAGAAGAACCTGTTAGCTTCTCTTCTTTTAATACCTCTCCGAGATGTGTATAGCACGCCGTTAATTCCTGTGGATCGATTTTGCCATCCAAAGAGAGTCTCACTTGATCACCAGGACGATATACTGCCCGGTCTTTATGCAGAGCTGCCTTAAAGTAGGTTTCACCATACATAACTGGATCTGCATTGATATCATAATAATCTTTGCAACTTCCCCATAACAGGGTAGTACAAATCAGTAAAAACCAAGATATTTTCTTCATTTTCTTTCTTCCTATTGTTTTTCAATGATTATGGTATGTTTTAACTGATCCAGGGTAATCGTATATGTTCCCGCAGACGCGATCTTCCACTTATTATCCGGATTAGAGCCGGGATTACTGAACAGTATCTGTTCCTCATCACCGGTAGGCTCTATCCCATTGGCCAGAGCCAAGAACCAAGCTCCATTCCAGTCTGCCTGCTTATCACAGCTAAATTTTAACTCCCCGGCTTTTAGTGCACCCGTCCATATAAATTGGTAAGCGGTACTCCCTTTTGCCATGGCTGTTGCATTTTCCACATCCCATCCGTTGGGTGTTGCATCCCCAACCAGATACATATTAGCATAAGGTGTGAAGGGTACAATATCGATTTTATTTTCACGCAGATCCAACCTGATTTTGTACGTTCCATCCGATATTTTCCATTTATAGTCCGCTGCGTTCTCATTTTCCGACCAGCTCACCACCGGTAAATCCGTACCCACTCCCTGTCCGTTGGTTTCCGGACGTAGGAATACGATGCTCTGATCAAAATCCGGCCGGGTGGCGATCTTGAATTCATCCGATCCGGCATCTGAGCTTAGTACAGCGTGGTAGTAAAAGATAAACGGATCATTGGCATCCTGCACCATCGGCTCAAACTGCCATCCCGTAAAGCCTCCGACAAACCACAGTTCGCTATAGGGAGGCCCTTCTGCTTCTACGATGTCTATCGTCCGGGCAATCAGGTTAACCCTAATCTGATATGTTCCTGCTTCCGTGATATGGAACGGCTCATCATACGGATCGTCTTCTGACTCCCTAAAATACAGGGTATTGTTGTTTTCGCCGCGGTTGTAGGAAGGCGTAAACTGGCCTTCTGTCGTGATAAATTTAAACTCGCCCGGAACTAAATTGCCTTGCCATATAAAGCCTCCCGGTGTACCCTGCATGGCATTCATGGGTGTTGGGTCATCTGCACTCCATCCATTCGGTGTGGCACTGCCGATCAGGAATAACGTAGAACTAACCGGTTTGTAGGTCTGCACGGTTATCGTTATAGCATCAGAAACCTGCGGAGCCATACCTTCCACCTGCACATGCGCCGTTACACGGGCCTCCAGTTCTACCGAGCTCCCCGGTTCCACGCCAAAATCATCAAGCAATAAGCTGTTGAGGGCGGCCGTCCGATAGGCCAGCATCGTATTTCCCTGGTCGTGGGTACTACTGACCGCTTCGTCAAAATTTGTCCCCCTTACCGCCAGCTCAAAAGTATATTTTATCGCAGCATTGGATCCAAAATTCGATCCCGGAGTCCACTGAAAGGTAATTGCATCGCTTTCCGGTGCGGCCACGTCCAAAACGATTTCCGATTCATCTACGGACAAGGCCAACGGCCCATCGGGATAATCTATACCGCCAAAATCTTCTTTACAAGAGCTCAATAACATGGGGATTACCAAACATAAGCTCAGGATATGATATATCTTCTTCATCGTAAACATATTAATAACCGGGATTCTGTCTCAATTTCGGGTTGGCATCCCGTTCTACTTGTGGAATAGGAAGCAATAGGTGCTTTCTGGCTGCGTTCAGCTTACCGATACTGTGCAGAAAGTCCAACGCATACTGTCCGTTATCCCACCGGATCATATCAAACCAACGGTGTCCTTCAAAAGCCAGCTCGATACGCCGCTCTTGACGGATTTTTTCGCGCATGTCACTTTGTGACAAATTTTCCAGCTCCTGCTTATTGGTCAAACCCGCACGTTCGCGAACACTATATAACGGCTCTACGGCTTCTCCGGTACGACCAAGCTCGTTCAGTGCTTCCGCTTTCATGAGCAATACATCGGCATAACGTAACACCACGATATTTGCCGCATTTGTGTTGTAATCCGGTGATACGGACAACGACACCAAAAATTTCCGGACGTTATATCCTGTAGAAGACATATTGGATTTGTACTGCTTGCCGTCAAACAAAGGCCCCCCTTCATAGAGTACGGTCTTATCTTTGCGCAAATCACCTTCTTCATATTGGCTGACAAATTCGTCCGTCGGTTGGTTCCAGCCGTAACCGCCACCTACCCAACCAGAATTACGTGGCCCCATATAGGTACTCAGCCAATTTGCCTGGTTTTCATCATCCCAAAAACCCGCATTTGTAAGCCCATAGTATTGTACTTCAAAGAGAGATTCCGGTGTGTTCTTATTCCTTTTCTCTCCACCGAAACAATCGCTATAATCAGGATTGAGTACATAGCCGTAATCAGCTACGAGATTACACATCTCGACTGCCTGCTCATATTGTTTCAGCGTTAGGTATACCTTCGCCAATATCCCTGCGGCCGCTCCTTTTGTTGCACGCCCTTTATCTTCGTCTCCATATTCTTCGCGTCTGGGCAACAAATTGATGGCGTCGTTCAGATCGGGTATAATAACTTCACTATAAATGCGGTTTTTGTCTATCCGTTCCTGGCTCAAATCATCATCTGGTTTTGGGGGAACCAAACTCAACGGCACATCGCCAAAAAGTTGTATCAACAGGAAATAATAATGCGCCCGTAGGAACTTTGCCTCACCGATAATCCGGTTTTTAAGGTTCTCGTCAATATCCATATCAGGCACATTCTCCAACACCGTGTTGCAATATAATATTCCGGGGTTCGGCCCCCGCCAGAGGTCAACTGCTGCAAAATTGTCTGGGCCGGTAGAAAAGTTGGCCAACTGTATTGTTTCGATACCATCATCGCCACCGCCAGCACCCACGACACTGCTTCCCGCCATGATATCCAATGACCAGATCCGCATGTTGTATAATTTAGGGCGTTGCAAAGGCTGATAGGCGGCATTTACCATCGCCACGGCTGAAGCAGCATCTTTTACCGATTCGGCACTCGGATCTTCAAAAGGTTCTTTATCCAAGAAACCCGAGCAGGCACTGAATAGTAAAGGAAAAATTAAAAAAGCCGTATAAAATATCTTGTTCATAATCGTTATGCTGAATGTTTTAGAATCTAAAATCTACACCTAAACTCAGGTTTCGGGTAATCGGATAATTACTATTGTCTACACCACCGATTACTTCCGGATCAAAACCCGAGTAATTCGTCCAGGTCAGCAAATTCTGACCCGACAGATAAAAACGTAGACTGCTGATTTTTGCGCGCTCCGATAGGACATTCGGTAACGTATAACCGATTGTCACATTTTTTAGGCGCAAATATTTTCCTTCTTCGATAAAACGATCCGAATTACGGGTGTTTCGGTTAGGGTCACTGTAGATTGCACGAGGCATTTCATTGCTCGTTCCTTCACCCGTCCAACGCTCTTGTACTTTCGTCGTCTGGTTACGAATCGTATACATACCTTCCAAGGTGACCCGGTTAGCATTATATATCTGATTGCCTGCTACGCCTTGTAAAAACAGTTCCATATCAACGTTTTTATAAGACAACCTGTTTCCCATGGCAAAACTCCAGCTTGGTGTTGGATTCCCCAGATAGGTTCGGTCGTAATCATTAACCACACCATCTTTACTTAAATCTAAAAACTTGATGTCTCCGGGTGCCGTACTATTCGCCGGGTCTGCACCCTGATATTGATGTGCGTAGCTGTTCACCTCATCCCAATTTTGGAAAAGACCGTTGGTACGCCAGCCATAAAATCCCGATACAGGCTGTCCAACGGTATGGGACTGGTATCCGAAATAGATCGGCACATCACCATGCAGGTTGACAATCTTATTTCTGTTGTACGAAATATTAAAATCAGAATGCCATTTGAAATCGCCACGTAAGTTATCACTTCCGATGGTCAATTCCCATCCTTTATTTTCTACCTCACCCGCATTGATCATTGGCGTATAGATATCGGAATATCCCGTGGTGATCGGTACAACCATACTGACCAACATATCGGAGGTTTTCTTGATATAGGTATCAAATGTGACATTGATCCTGTTTTCAAAAAATGCGGCATCGACCCCGACATTCGTCTGTTTGATCGTTTCCCAGCGAATATTTGGGTTTGGCATGACCAATGGATACAACGTAGAGACCGGCGTGTCATTAAACACGTATCTGGATGTATTGAGGCGTGCGGATGCCGCATAGATATCCAAAACGGCCTGATTACCGGTGACACCATACCCGGCGCGTACTTTTACATCTCCGAAAATATGGTTCTTGTTAAAGAAATCTTCTTCGGAGATCCGCCAAGCAGCCGCAAAAGAAGGAAACGTTCCCCAACGATTGCCTGGTGCAATACGGGAGGTTCCGTCATGACGTACCGTGGCCGTCAGTAAATACTTATTGTCGAAGGTATAATTGGCACGACCGAAAAAAGAAAGAAGTGCCCATTCATTCCGACTACCGCCAACCGTCGGGTCAAGCAAGCCGTTGTTGAGCTGGTTGTTGTTATCGGATAGAAACTCCTTAATACTGCCCGTCATGTAGTTATACTCATTGTTCTGGGCACTGGAACCGACCATAATGTTAACATCGTGAATCCCATCGAAGGTATTGGTATACGTCAACGTATTATCCCACAGATACGTCAGGCTCTTGTTGGAACTCTCGCTCCGGAATGAATTCGGCACGGGAATGGGTTTCCAATCATATTTGGGAGCAAAGTTCACATTGTCCCATGCTTTATAGTCCAGGCCAACGATGGTTTTGAATGTAAAATGGTCTAAAAACTTTGCCTCAGCATACAAGTTGCCCAACAGATTATATCCATTGGTGGTATTTTGATCCAATAAGGCGGTACCGATGGGGTTCCTCAAATCCCCATAGAAAATCGCTTCATTTCCCGGTCCGGAGAAGCTACCGTCTTCATTGTATATGGGTTGCGTGGGCAATGAGGCCAGTGTATTCAAAACGCTGTAAGAACCATTCTTTTTAATATCATGGCTCAAGCTCAGGTTATTCCCCATTTTCAGCCAAGAGGTCTGTTGGGCCTCATTATTAAACTGAAAGGTATAACGCTTGTAGGATGTATTCAATACAATACCATCTTGGCTCAAGATACCCCCTGAAACGTAATAGGTATTTTTCTCTCCTCCCCCCGAATAAGATAGGGAATAGTTAGACAGGCGGTCCCTACGCAATAGCGCGTCAGTCCAGTCAGTGCCCTCTCCCAAAAGCGTAGGATCGGCAAAGTCAGGCCGTTGCCGTTCATTATTATTAGCCATCATTTCATTGTGCAGCGAGGCAAACTGTGCGGCATTCAACATTTTAGGAAGACTGGTTGCCTCCTGCGTTGCAAAATTGGCACTGGCAGCGAAGGTTCCCTTATCTTTATGTCCCTTTTTGGTAGTAATCAGCACCACACCATTTGCACCACGCGAACCGTAAATAGCCGTTGCTGACGCATCTTTGAGGATATCAATGGTTTCTACATCATTGGGATTCAAGGCGTTCAATGCAAGATCGGTCGGCACACCGTCAATAACTAATAGGGGAGCACTGTTATTGATCGACCCCAATCCACGTATCTGAATAGATACATTGCTTCCCGGCGCGCCGCTATTTACGATCTGTACACCGGATGCGCGTCCTTGCAATGCTTCTCCGATATTGGCGACAGGTCGATCTTTCATCGCCTCCGAACCGACCGAAGCCATTGACCCCGTTAGATCCCGCTTGCGGACAGTACCATAGCCGACCACCACAATTTCTTCCAATTCTTCCTGGTTCTCTTTCAGAATGATATGATAAACAGAGGAAACATCTACAGGTTGCTCAACCAACGAATAACCTACCGAGGTAATTTGCAATACATCCCCCGTCTCTGCCTGTAGCGAAAATTGTCCGTCCGCATCGGTACGCGTTGCTGCATTTTTCCCCAAAACAGCAACTGAGGCCCCCGCAAGAGGATTACCTGCACCATCTGATACGGTACCGGAGATGCTTCGCTGCTGCGCATACGCATCGACATGCAATAGCACACTCCACATAGCCAGTAGGACATACATCACTGCAGTAGGTCTGTGACACAAAAAGATTTTCATAAATAACGCTTTACTTTAATGAATAACACAATTTATAATTGACCGCCAGCCTCTATCAGGTTTACTCTTGGAAGTCTTATACAAAGCTAGGAGAGAATTAGGTCTAAAAAAGGGCGTCAAGATAAAATATAGACCTAAAAATAAATCAACTTTCTGACAAACAGATAATTATACAAAAAACAGGATATGAAAAATATAGAAAGTATAATGCTAAATCTTGCTAATTCTTCCTATTTTCATGACCATATCGTCAAATTCTTCTCTAGGGACACGTGCTTTATTTCTTATCCGCGTGCGATAACTATAAATCGTGTTGGTGGAATAATGGAGAAATCCTGCAATTTTTGAACTATCTGTAATACCCAGTCGGATTAAAGCAAATATGCGGAGTTCTGTATTTAAAAGTTCATTGTTTTTCAGCACAAAGCGTTCCTCTTCCATCAATAGCGTATTAAAGTCTTCGACAAAATTCGGATAGATATGAAGAAAAATATGGTCAAACGTAGAAAACAGCTCTTTTACTTCCCGTTCAATCATATCTCTTGATTTTAAACGCTTCAGGAGCTCATCCATTTTACCGCCCATGACCATCTTTTTCAGCACGGTCTGAAAGTGCTCCAGTTTATCGATATACGTCGAACATAGATCCAAGAATTGACCGATATAGGCTTCTTTAATGTGGTTAGCCTCTGCTAAGTCTTTATTAATAGAGGATACTTCGAGATTCGTCTTATGCAGGGCATCGTTGGTTGTATTCAACCGGGCATTCAGTTCCTGCAAACGTTGATTCGCCTCAAACAGCTCTTCCCGTACCCGATTTATCCTTTTCATCTGTCGGTAAACATAAATAATCGCTAAAGCCAGAAAAATAGAAAGTACTGACACCAACAACAAAAAGCCGGTCAACATATCCTTTTTCTGCGCTTCATTTTCTTGATATGCAGAATCGATGATGGGAAAAATCTGCGAGGCTTCATAGGCCCGGAAACGAGCATTGCAAAAGATAGCATCCTCCATGGAGGATTGTATACATTTATAGGCTTCTTCAATATGTTCCGTTTCGTAGAGTAAAGAAGCCAACGCTTGCATGGCGGCATTTTCCTTAATGGCGTTCTTGATATCGTATATAGCAGACTGTATCAAATACCGACGCTGTAGGGGAATATTCCCTTCCTGCCTAAAGACCGTTGCAAGCGCATAACAAAGGATAGCGCGCTCGTGGTTCTCTTCGTCGGATTGACTCAAAAGTCGCATTAATATCGTTTTGGCTTTCTCCAACTGCTGATGATCCAGTAGTTTCTCCGCATAAACAATCTGGTATTGTGTACTTTCAGGATCTAATTCATGGAGCAACGAATCACGATAAAGATCACTCTGAGCTTCGTATTTATCATCGTAGTGATTGGCAGAAGAATAAAACTTATATAATCTCTTACGTGCATCATAGTATTTCACACGTAAGGGCGAGGGAAGTCGCTCACTCGATATATCTTGTAAAATATTATAAGAGTCGATATACATACCGGCCGTGAAATGTAAGGCTGCCAGATCAAGATTGCTCTCTGTGATCCATTCGGCATGGCCGTACCGCCGGGCGAGTTGCAAACTATATTCTGCGTATACAATGGCCGAATCCAATTTGTAGGGTGTATATTCCTGATAAAGCTGTTTGGCAATCAAATATCGGGTGCTATCGTGGTCGGCAAGTTGGCTGAATGCTTGTACCAGACCTCGGATTTTCATCTCTTTCACTTCCATAAATTCCTGCTTTCTATCAATCAACCGGATCAAGTCGATTAAGGTAGCATCATCTTTCCTTACCTCCTGACACAAGGCTATAGATGATGGTATCGTAATCAGAAAAAGAAGTAACAGTCGTCTATACATAGAATAGCCAATATAGGATAGTTACAGGAATAGGTGATATATCTTCTTAACCCCAGTAACAATTGCGACTACTAATACTCCTGCAATTAATCCGACTACAAATTCCTTAATAATAGCAGGCAACGATGGAAAAAGATGGTGGATATAGTCAATATTATGTACAAAGATACCACCTGAGACCAATATCAGCGCGACCGTACCGATAACCGATAATGCTTTGATCACGATAGGCAATGATTTCACGAGCAGACGTCCTAAAACCGACAAAAATCCTTTCTCGTTACTATATTTAATTAGACGATAACCGGTATCATCCATACGGACAATAAGCGCTACAATACCATACACCCCTACCGTTGCCAAAAGAGCAACAACGGAAACCGTTAGAATCTGTATGGTAAGGCTTCGATCCAGCACCGTCCCCAGTGCAATAATGACAATCTCAACGGAAAGGATAAAATCGGTTGTTATCGCCGATCTAATTTTCGCTTTCTCGACTTCACTGCTTTCTTCTTCTTTTTTCTCCACAATGGGCGTATCACCCTTCGGGCGATGAAAGAAATATTCGATAATTTTTTCCGCTCCTTCATAGGCAAGATAAAAACCACCCAAAATTAAAGCAATCTTTATAGCAATCGGAAAAAAAGTGTTTAACAATAATGCAATTGGAACAATAATAAGTTTATTGATAAATGAACCCTTTGTTATAGCCCATAGAACAGGTATTTCCCGAGAGGATAAAAAACCTGTTGCCTTTTCGGCATTAACCGCTAAATCGTCACCCAAAATACCTGCGGTTTTGCGAGTAGCAACTTTAGCCGTCACGGCTACATCGTCCATTAATGCTGCGATATCGTCCAAAATCGCAAAAATACCTGATGCCATATGTAATTTTTAATCTAGATAAAAATAGAAATAAATCTTTACATGTCCCTATCCAAACAACGCGCTGAACAAATCCTCTAACCTAGCCAGTGGACGAATAGCAATGTCGTATTTTTTAGCATCCAGCCCCTTCGTATTATATTTCGAGATAAAAATTCCTTCGAATCCCAATTTTTCTGCTTCCATAATGCGCTGTTCGATACGGTTTACAGCACGGATTTCACCAGATAATCCTACTTCTCCCGCAAATGTTACCTGCGATGGCAATGGAATGTCTTGTTGAGAGGATATTAACGCCGCAATAACAGCTAGGTCAATAGCAGGATCTTCAACGCGTAATCCACCGGCAATATTCAAGAAGACATCCTGCGCGCTAAGCCGGAAACCAAAGCGTTTTTCCAAAACGGCAAGCAGCATGCTTAACCGTTTTGTATCAAATCCCGTTGAGGTTCGCTGTGGGGTACCAAAAGCAGAGTTACTCACCAAAGCCTGCACTTCAATCATGAGCGGACGCATACCCTCCAACATGGCAGCAATAGCGACTCCACTGACAGGTTCGTCACGCTGGGAGATCATAATCTCCGAAGGATTGGAAACTTCCCGAAGTCCTGATCCCTGCATTTCATATATCCCTAACTCGGAGGATGAACCAAAGCGATTCTTTACGGCTCGCAGGATACGATACACATGATTCCGATCCCCTTCAAATTGTAATACCGTATCGACCATGTGCTCCAATACTTTTGGACCTGCAATAGAACCCTCCTTAGTAATATGCCCTACAATAAATACAGGTGTACTGGTCTCTTTAGCAAAACGCAAGAGTTCAGCTGTACATTCCCGCACCTGAGATACCGAGCCCGGAGCTGACTCTATCTGGGAAGAGTGCAGCGTCTGAATCGAGTCGATAACCACCATATCGGGTTGCACCGTTTCTATCTGCTTAAAAATCTGCTGTGTGGATGTCTCGGTCAGGATATAGCAATTTGCAGTTGCGCTCTGCGCAAGTCGTTCTGCCCGCATTTTAATCTGCTGTTCGCTCTCCTCACCCGAGATATAAAGTGTTTTGACTTTGGGTATGCCCAGCGCCAATTGCAGCATCAGCGTTGATTTACCAATTCCAGGCTCACCACCGATCAGGACAAGAGATCCCGGTACAATACCTCCTCCTAACACCCGATTAAATTCCTTATCAGGTGTTGTCAGACGTTGTTCATCCTGATAAACAATTTCGTTGATGATCGCCGCTTTGTTTGTTCGTCGTGAGGATGTCGGCGTCGTGGTACTTCGCCACTCGGGCACCTTAGAACCTGTCTTTTCTACCACTTCTTCGACAAAAGTGTTCCATTGCTTGCAAGAAGGACATTGCCCCAACCACTTGGGAGATTCATAGCCGCATTGCTGACAGAAATATGTTGTTTTTGCTTTCGCCATTAAGCGAAGTTAAGTATTATTTTGCATTACAAACTTTCGTAAATAGCATCTTGTATTCGACTACGTATATTTAAATCCAACAACTTTGTGGATACTTGCGGATGAACCCGATTGGACAAGAAAATGTAAATAAGTTGATTTTGGGGATCGATCCATATACACGTGCCGGTATAACCTGTATGCCCAAACACGGGTTCATTTGCCAGTCGAGAAGGATATTCTTTTTTCTTATCCGGGTCAGCTCGATCAAAACCTAGCCCACGCCGGCTGGTCAACGATTGTCTGGATGTAAATAAATCGACTGTCTCCGGCCTGAAATACCGGATACCTCCGTACTCACCTCTATTTAACAGTAATTGACCGTAAATAGCCAGATCATTTGCTGTAGCAAAAAGCCCCGCATGACCCGCTATGCCCCCGGCCATCGCCGCTCCTTCATCATGCACATAACCTTGTAATAACTCTTTTCGGAAAACCGTATCGTTCTGTGTTGGTACAATTTGTTTTTTTGCAAAGCGCTGACGCGGATTATAGCCCGCTGTTTTCATACCAATGGGCTGATACAGCAGTTCCTGTACATATTCTTCCATTGGCTTGGACGTCATGCGTTCCGCAATTTCTTTCATGACGTACATACTAATATCGCTATATACATAATTGCCGATAGGTTTTACGGGTGACATCAGCATTTGAGGCCACATTACATCCCTATAATAGTTGTTCCGGAGATAGGCTTTGTCTGCCACGCGCACTTGATGAGCTGTATCTGGTTTATACACCAAATCACCTGGTTTCAGGTTTCGATAAAAAGGGATAAAAGGGGTAAACCCTGCTTCATGTAACAATACGCTACGAAGTGTGATATCCTTTTTATTCGTCTCTTGTGCCTGCCCTAAATAACACCCCATACTGCTATCCAAATGAATAATATCCCTTTCTTGCAAATGCATGATTACAGGAGTTGTACCTGCAATCTTACTGACGGATGCGAGATCGAATATATCGGAGGTCGTCGTTTTTGCATTAGTACCATAAGTATGCGTGCCATACGCTTTATCAAAAATAACCTGTCCATCTTTCACGGCCATAACAACCATACCTGGAGCCGCGTGTTCCCGAATAGCTTCCGCAGCAATGACATCAATCTTTTTTGTCATGCCCTCCATATCCAATCCGCAGGAATTTTCCGTCGCATACTGCAAGCGAGTCTGTTCCGTTTTATTTTGTCCCTGTGTGATAGCTAGCCCCCCAAAAATCGACATGGCAGCATACTGCTGAGCTTCCTTATTAAATTCGGGATAAATCAATTCCGAAAATCGACCTTGTAAACGCGCCGGCGACCAACTGGAAGTTGTAGCCTTATTTTCAAATCGTACGACAATAACTTGTTTATTATGTACTATTGATTGTTGAACCATCAACAACAAATCGTTTCGGAGATCTTCCTTTGTGCCAACAATAATAATAGTATTGTGATATTTTGTATGCTCTTCATAACCGTTAAAATTAAAACTTTCCACATCAGCATAACGCTTTATCATATTTACAAAATGAGCGTATTTATTAGGAAAAGGCGTAATTACCGCCATGCGGTGCCTGTCCAAACGCTTTAAAGGCACCAATCCGCCAGCATTTTGGACCATAGTAGTTTTATTGACCACAGTTTGTTTGTATTGCGCAAAGCTGTCCGACGTATATAATAGTAGTAATAAACAAAAGTAAATTATCGTACTTTTCATTTCATTCACTGATTTAAACCATAAATGTATCAAAATATACTCAAGATTTGTACTTCCCCCTCATTTACACTAAAGGTCGCCTCCGGATATTTGAGGTATGTAGAAATCCATCCTTAGCACTATCCCTTATCTCAAATATCCGCAGCGACGATTTTTTTGGTTCTTTTTTGAGGTAAAAAAGAACACAAAAACCCTATATTTGATTTATGCCCGAAGTTATAGACAATAAGACTATTTTTTCTCTTTTGGAAGTATCCCGCAGTATTCAGAAAACTATTGCGGAACGATACAGAAGTCTATATTGGATTAAAGCGGAGATGAACAAACTTAACCATTATACCCACTCGGGACATTGTTATCCAGAACTGGTCGAGAAAAAAGAGGGGAAGGTGGTAGCAGAGATGCGCTCGATACTGTGGAAAACCGACTACCAACGAATTAATGAGCAGTTCCGCAAGCTGTTAAATGAGCCCTTGAGAGACGGCATTACCATTTTATTCCAAGCAGGTATTTCTTACGACCCGTTGTATGGCTTTAGCCTTAAAATCGTCGATATAGATCCCACGTTTGTGTTGGGTGAGTTGGAAAGGGAGAAACGAGAAAGTATACAAAAGCTTCAGGCAGAAGGTATATTCCGGGCTAATAAAACCTTGCCTTTTCCCCTCCTGCCCAAGCGTCTCGCAATCGTCTCTGTGGAAACGAGTAAAGGGCTATCCGATTTTTTTAAAATTATTCAACGGAATCCCTGGAAATATAAATTCGAGTATACCTTGTTTCCCGCACTATTGCAAGGAGACAAATCTATTCCCACTATTATTCGACAATTAGCCAATATTGCCGAGAAAACCGATGAGTTTGACGCGGTGGCGATCATTCGTGGCGGTGGCGGAGAGGTGGGGCTTTCCTCTTACAATAACTATCAATTGGCTAAAGCGATTGCAATTTTTCCGATACCTGTTATCACAGGCATCGGACATTCCACCAATGAAACTGTCAGCGAGATGGTTGCATACCAGAATGCGATTACCCCTAGTGAGCTGGCCGACTTCTTAATACAGAAATTTCATCAATTTGCTATTCCGGTGGATGAAGCTCAAAATCGTATCATACAAGCCTCAAAAAGTTTATTTGAAAAAGAAGACCGCCTATTAGCTCAATATAGCCAGTCCATATCGTGGAATAGCAAAGCTATATTAGCTACTGAAGACCATAAACTAACAACATTAACCAATCACTTACAACTCTTCTGTAGGCAATTGTTGAAAGACCGAAAAGCAGATCTTAACAGTATACAAAGATTACTACAATTGGCAGATCCAAAGCAGTTGCTTAAAAAAGGATTTAGCATTACTAAAATTAACGGTCATGCTGTTACGAAGGGGATTTCGGTAAAGGTGGGCGATGAAATCGAAACTATCCTGTATGACGGAACAGTGTATAGTAAAGTGATGAAAAAACTTTAAACAGATAAACCAACAATGGAAAATACATACACCTATAACGATGCATTTGAAGAGCTTCAACGGATTGTATCGGAAATCGAATCTGGACAAACTGATGTCGACGAGCTGACAGAAAAGATACGTCGAGCATCTCAACTCATCGCCATTTGCAAAGCCAAGCTCACCTCATCAGAAGAGGAAGTAGAAAAGCTGTTAGCAAAACTGGTCGAATCCGCAGCCGATGACGAAGTCCTGAGTAGCGGAGAAGAGGAGTAATTTGATCTAAAACATAGCTCCATACAACATGTTGCATGGAGCTATACTCTTAATATCCACAGAATTAAACCGTCACTTTCGTTCCAACATCTTTCCCTTCGACAATATCTAATATAACACGATCTCTTTTGCCATTGGCGATATACGTAGGAATTCCTTTAGCTGCTGTATTCTTGGCAACTTTAAGCTTCGATTCCATGCCCCCACGACCGGAGGTTTCACCTTTATTTGTCTTTGCGACGTACTGCTCTACTTGTTGATCAACCTTAATTTCGCTGATCAACGTAGAACCTTCATCGGCAGGATGTCCCGTATAAAAACCATCGATATCGGTTAATATAATGAGCATATCGGCCTGGATTAACTCAGCTATTAAGCTCGCCAACTCATCATTGTCCGAAAACATGGAATGCGATACAGAAACAGCGTCGTCTTCATTGGCGACCGGAATGACACCTTCCGATATCAATCCCTCGTAGCAATTGATCATGTTTGTACGGTGCTCTCCCGGATTAAAATCCCGTTTGGTCGCCAAAACCTGTGCGCAGCGCATACCGTAATTCTGGAAAAGCGTATAATAATGCCTCATCAGGCGTGGCTGCCCTATAGCGGAATATACCTGTCTCCGTTGTGATTTATCTTCTATCACACTATCGCCCAACAACTCCCGCCCAGCATTTACAGATCCTGACGAGACCAATACAGGCATGATACCGTCTTCGTACAATTGCGCTATTTGGTCAACTAGTTTATTTAAAGCCGATAGCATAATCCGATTATCCCGATTTGCCATTACGCTTGTACCAACTTTAATAACAATTCTTTTTTTATACATGTTTATTTATTGCTTTCCTTTCCCAGCTGCACCGCCCTGTCAAACGCGGCATAAGCTGCATCTTTAATCAATTCTTTGACATTATTTTCTTCCATAGAATCTAATGCGGCACGCGTAGTTCCTCCTTTAGAGGCCACCCTATCCATCCAATCGGTCGGATTAAGGTCGGAGCTATTAAAGAGTTCCACAGCCCCTTGAAAAGTCTGTGCGACCATTAAGCGCGCATCCTTCTCTCTGAAACCCATTTTTACAGCGGCTTCCATCATCGATTCCATAAAATAGAATACATAAGCGGGACCTGAACCGGATATGCCGGTAGATTTATCGATTTCCATTTCATTCGCAAGCTTGATGGAGCGGCCCGTCGTGTCGATTAATTTTTCTACCGTGAGTAGTTCCAACCGAGAAACCTCTTTGGAGCCTATAAACGACGTAAACCCGTGACCAACCTGTGCCGCAAGGTTTGGCATCGCACGTACCACCTTCTTAATATCCATCGCTTCTTGCATAGTCTTTATCGTGACGCCTGCCATAATGGATACAAAAATCTGATCTGGTTTTTTGTGCGCTTTGATCGCTTCAAAAACTTCATCGCTGTGATAAGGTTTCACGGCAATAAATACAATGTCCGCTTTAGGCAAACAATCTTCCAATTTTTCGTAGACATCGAACGTATTCTCTGCTCGTAATTCAGCAATTTTTTCTGCCGAGTTGTCTAAAATCATTAAATCTTTCTCTTTCAACAAGTCTGATTGGGCCATCCCATGAGCATACGTTAGCCCCATGTTTCCGGCGCCAATTACTAGAATTTTCATCGTAAAATTTGTTTTTTAAAAATGATCAAGCTTTGCATAAACCAACCTTTCCTTAAAGGCAGCATATACAAGTTTCATCGGATTAAATTTTTGTTGTAATAACATTAGTTCACACATAACCCCACAAGGAACGTGCTGAAAATTAATACAATGCAAAATAAACTAGGAGATCTTAAAAAAATACGCGACACAACCCGCTGTCAAGTAGGCATTTATCCTACACATTAACTTTTTTCATATTTTTTCAAATGGGGTAAGTGTCACTCCTGCCAGAATGACTACAAAAGCCGACATGCTATTTTGCAATCACCGTCTTCATGCGAGCGCGTGCGATGATCCTGTCTTTCAGTTTTGTTTCGATTTCAACCAATGTAACGCCCATAAATTCTTGTAGAATTGTGATGGCAGAAAAAACGGTTTCTCCTATTACAGGTAGATCCTGAATTTCTACATGCTGCATAGAACCAATATAACCCATCGGTGCATCTTCCCCCTTCAAGAAATAACTATACCCGGTATGCAATGCAACGGATTGTGCCATATGTTCAAGTAAACCACTTTCTGCCAACATTGCTCCATTAACAAATATATTTCCTTCACGAACGACAAAAGTCGACACCAGCTCCTTATCGTCATAGCTTTCTAAACTAGACACCATAACAATCGGTGCTCGTTGTGGGATGAGTGATAATAGTTTTTCGCCCGAAATAGGTAAAGAGATCATTTCCAAAAATCAAAAAAGTTAAACCACTGTAGCGGATACTTCCGCAATATACTTTCCACACTGCTTGTGTAAGCTGCCAGAAAAGATTGTGGATCACGCCGTTTTACATCGATAGCCTTACGTGCATAAAGATGATAGTGAAGTCCGGATTCGCGCATGACATATACAAAAATAACAGGAGCAGATAAGCGAGATGCAATACGAAAAGGCCCTGCCGGAAAATGGGCTTCTTCACCAAGCAGAGAAGCAGTGAGCGTTTTAGCACCATCAAAATACCGATCGCCGGTGAAGCAAATTAATTGGTTACTGGACAAGGCTTCGTTAATAGCAAAGACATGAGACATATCTTCTTGAATATGGATGAACTTAACACTCGGTTTTTCAGAAATACGTTCGATATATTCCTTAATGATTGTGCGTTCTTGATCTGCTGTCACTAGGTTAATCTGAAGATCTAAATCAATATCAGCGAAAAATTTATCGGCAATTTCAAAGTTTCCCACATGTGCCGAAATGAGAACACCACCGTTTTTATTTGCCAAAACTTCCTTTAACGTATCTATTCCATCAAATTCATAGGTAAACCTGTCGCGTAGACCAGAAGAGATAGCCACCTTATCGATGATGGTTTGTCCAAATACAAAGTAGGTTTGATAAACTTTCCAAAATGCTTTCCAAGCCCCATAACCCTGCCTATGACGCAAATAATAATAAATCGCTCGGAAACTTTTGGGAGAGAAAAGAAAATAATAGAATGCTACAAAAACAAGCAAGGAGTAGGCGGCTCGAACCCCTAATTTTCTTATTAAAAAGACAAATATCTTATAGCCAAGGAGTGTCCCTTTTGATTTTCCGTCCCATTGGCTCATATTACCCTCCGATTTAACTCCTTATCGTCATTTTTTGTTCTACGACGTTATAGAAATCCTGGAACGTAACTACTTCATCAAAATCCGCCTCAACGAGTTTAACTCCAAAATTAGATTCGATAATAACAACCAAATCTACATAGTCTAAACTATCCAGATCAAGAGATTCTTTTAAAGACGCTTCCGGACTGATAATCTCCTCATCTACTTCAAACTCTTCCACCAAGATTTCATTTATCTTTTGATATATACTCGCTTTATCCATCGTTAAATTTCTTGACCACCAACGCGGAATTGGTTCCACCAAATCCGAAAGAATTAGACAAATATATATCAAATTCTTGTTTTATGGTGTGGGAAACAAAATTTAATTCGCTGATATCATCATCCGGTTCTTCCAAATTAATATTTGGGGCGATGAACCCATGCTGCATCATCAAGGTAGAATATACTATCTCCGACGCACCCGCCATCCAACACTCATGTCCTGTCATGGATTTTGTAGAACTAACATAGGGTCTATTCCCAAATACTTCTAAAATAGCCTTTGCTTCATTTGCATCACCAATTGGGGTTGATGTGGCATGTGCGTTGATATAGGCAATATCTCCAGCCCGTATATTGGCCTGCTCGAGTGCTCGTCGCATCGCTTTCGCAGGCCCTTCGATGTTAGGGGTTGATATATGGCCTCCATTGGAAGAAAAACCATAACCTATTATTTCTGCGATGACAGGTGCGCCCCTATTTACAGCCGATTCATAACTCTCCAATATGACTGTTGCTGCTCCGCCACTAGGCACCAATCCAGTACGTCTTTTGTCAAAAGGTCTTGATGCTTGTTGTGGGTGGCTAATATCAGTCGCAAAGACACCTAAACCATCAAAACTAGCCATAGCATAAGGGTTGATTTCCTGTGCTCCTCCACAAATAATCATATCCTGCAATCCTTGCTGGATAAACATATAACCTAGGCCGATAGCGTGCGAACCACTAGCACAGGCAGCACTAATCGTCATATTAATTCCCGACAATCCGAAAATTGTGGCCAAATTCATCGTGACGGTAGAATTCATCGATTTAAAGATTGCTCCAGAACCAATGAGCTGAGTGTCTTTCTTTTCTCGCACGATATCTGTGGCCTCGATAACCGCCTTGGAAACACTGTCGTTTCCAAACAGAATGCCTACCTCTCGCTTACCAAGATCTTCTTCTCGCAAATTCGCCTGATCTAACGCCTCCATTGTTGCCATATAAGCATACTCTGACTCCTCCCCCATACTGATACGTTGGCGCCTGCTGAGCACTCTCTTTAAATCGGGTGCAGGCACCACGCCCGTCAACGGAGATTGAAACCCAAAGGTTAATCGGGCTTCATCAATCACAATACCGGATTTACCTTCAAAAAGTGATTGCCTGACCTCTTCCAAATTCTTACCGATACAAGAATAGATACCCATTCCCGTAATGACTACACGTTTCCTCATCTTACAACCCTAAGCATAAATTCCACCATTTATATTGATAATTTCTCCAGTGATATAACTGGCTTTCTTGGAGGCCAGAAAACAAACCAGATCAGCGACCTCTTCTGCTTCACCGAATCGGTTTGCGGGAATAATTTTTCTCAATTCTTTTTCATCCATTTCTGCTGTCATGTCTGAACGGATAAAACCGGGAGCAACAGCATTGACAGTGATGTTTCTCTTTCCAATTTCTTGTGCCAATGCTTTTGTAGCACCCACAAGGCCAGCCTTCGCCGCCGAATAGTTAACTTGTCCTGCGGTTCCCTTAACGCCCGATACCGAAACGATATTAATAATTCGACCGTATCGTTGACGTAATAATTTCTGGATAAAAAAATGTGTCACGTTATAAAAGCCCTGCAACGAAACGTCTAGCACAGAAGACCAATCTTCCGGAGACATCCACATGAACAGACCATCTCTCGCAATACCTGCATTATTGACAATGACCTCCACGATCGCTTCAGGATGATGATCACTCCATCGTTGTAATGCTTGCTTTACATCGGTTAAGTCTCCAACATTAAACTTAATAATCTCACCTGTTGCACCCTCATCTTTCAATGCGGCTAATGTTTCTTTAGCGGCTTCTTCATTCCCCTGATAATTAATCAACACATGGTATCCCAATTCGACCGCTAACTTTTTACAGATTGCCCGTCCGATACCCCTTGACCCACCTGTTACTACTGCACACTTCATATTAGTTCATTAAATATTCTTTAACCTGCTGAATGGCAGGATAAAGCGGTTTGTCATCCGAAAAGGCGGGGATAATCTCGCTGATCTCATCGTACACCGCTTTTGTTTTTGAAGATACTAAATTTTGGTAATTTAAAATATCAATTGCTTGTCTCACAGCGATAATTTGCACAGCAAGTACCTCAAATGCATTCACGATCACACGATTCGCTATCACCGCAGCATTTGTTCCCATACTTACAATATCTTGATTATCGTTGTTATTCGGAATACTGTGTACATACATGGAAGTGGAAAGTGTTTGGTTTTCCGCGGTAGTAGAGGTAGCCGTAAATTGGGCACCCTGCATCCCAAAATTAAAACCAAGCTTACCCATATTCACGAACGGCGGTAGTAATCCATTGATTTTAGCATTCATAAGATAGTTTAACTGCCGTTCCGATAGCATCGTCAATCGCGTAATAGCTAACTTCAGCTTATCCATTTCCAAGGAGATATAGTCGCCATGAAAATTCCCGCCATGATATACATTTTGGTCTTCCACCGAAATAATCGGATTGTCACTTACAGAGTTCAGCTCATCCTCCAGGATTTTCCCTGCTTGCTCAATGGTCTCCAAAATCGGCCCTAAAATCTGTGGGACACAACGTAACGAATAATACTCTTGCACTTTATCTTTAAAAACGTCTTCCTGATTATTCCCCGAATATAAATCGTCTTCTCGCTTTTTTATCAATTGACTATCCATCAGATGCTCCTGCATAAGAGCGGCAACCCGGTTTTGTCCAACATGTAACTTTACCGTATTCAAGCTCGGAGAATAATGGTCGTCATGCGCCTTAACAATTTCATTCATCGCACAAGAAAGCCAAATTGACCAGTCAAGCAGTTTAGATGCATAACAATAATTGACGATGCCAATGCCTGTCATTACAGATGTGCCGTTAATCAGCGATAGCCCTTCGCGTACGACCACCTCAATAGGTTTTAATCCCTCTTCTTCGAAAACGGCCATTGTAGGTCTACGTTCATTTTCATAGATCACCTCCCCTTCTCCAATTAACACCAGCGCCAAATGCGCGAGCTGCACCAAATCACCACTTGCACCCACGCCACCATGTGCAAAAATGACGGGTATAATATTTCGATTAATTAATTCTTTAAGCAGTTCAATAACACTTGCGTGCACACCAGATTTCCCTTTAGAGAGATTTGTCAAACGCGTCAGCATGGCTGCTTTTACATGGAGTAGTGACAAAACATCACCCGTTCCCGCTGCGTGGCTACGGATCAAATTGTATTGCAACTGGTTCGTGTCTTCATTTTGTATACGATATTGTGCCATCGGTCCAAACCCGGTATTCACACCATAGATTACTCTATTCGCAGCAAATTCTTTTAGGAAAGTATGGCTTTCTTCTACTACTCGGAGCACCTCCGGTTCTATATCAAGAGATTCACCTTTAAATATAATCTCATAAAACTGAGACAATGTTAATTTTTTATCTACCGAAATCATGTATGCCTATATTCTTCACTAATTTTTATTTACCATCAAAAAGCACAGATTTTACTGCTATTTTTGTAGGGGCAATATCGTATCGAGCCGTTTGCAAAAATACTATAATTTAATTTTAATTTACTTAATTCATCAAGCTATGCATGTCGAGGAAGTAGATATTTTAATTATCGGTGCGGGACCTTCGGGTTGTGTTGCCGCGGGTTATTTAGAACAACAAGATGTTTATATCAAAGTTATCGAAAAATCCAAATTCCCTCGTCTGGTTGTAGGCGAGAGTCTTATTCCACGCGTCATGGATCATTTCGACGAAGCCGGACTGTTGCCTGCGCTACAAGCTCAAAATTTCCAAAAGAAGCCTGGTGCACGCTTTATTCGAGGCGAGGTCATTAGCATCTTTGATTTTGGCGACAAATTTGGAGAAGGGTGGAATTGGACCTGGCAAGTGCCGCGGGCAGATTTTGATAACATCATGACACAAGAACTGCAACGAAGGCATGTAGATATTGCTTTTGAGACAGCTGTTACGGCGATTGAATTTGATGGAACCGACTCTTTGACTACTATTCAAGACAAGGAGGGAAACCGCTCACAAATAAAAGCCAAATTTGTCATCGATGCTAGTGGATATGGGCGTGTACTTCCCCGCCTGTTGCACTTGGACAAACCATCACAGCTAAACCCACATTCTGCGATCTTCTCTCATGTAAAAGACATTAATCGCCCCGAAGGTATAGAAGGCACACAAATTTCATTTGATGTATTAGATAGAGAAGTGTGGTTATGGGTCATTCCTTTCTCTAATGGGATGACAAGCTTGGGTATCGTTGCACACACGGATTTTATCGAGCAGCTGAAGGGAAACGACGGGACGGCAGAAGCCCTAAAAAGAGCGATTAAGCTGTCCGATTTTTATGTAAAGCGTTTTGCGGATACAGACTTCGAGTTCGAACCTGTTCATCTCAAAAACTATTCTGCTGCTGTCTCCAAAATGTTTGGGGATGGATTCGTACTAACGGGCAATAGCGCAGAATTTTTAGATCCGGTATTTTCCTCCGGTGTATGCTTTGCGACAGAATCGGGCATTCTTTCTGCGAAACTAGCCTACCGGCAATTACAAGGAGAAAAGGTTAACTGGCAGGTGGAATATGCTGATTATATGCAACGCGGTATTAGTGTCTTTACGACTTACGTAAAAGAATGGTATACGGGTAATCTACAAACGCTTTTCTTCCACCGTCCTGAAAACCTAGATGTCAAGCGTAAAATATGTGCTGTGCTAGCTGGTTACGTTTGGAACGACGAGAATCCGTTTGTCAAGAAACATGACCGGGTAATACGCACGTTGGCGTATATGTTAGAAAATAATCCTTAATCGCCTTCCTCTGTTTTAGGTGGTTGTGTTTTGGTCACACCAGCCTTGAATCTCGGCTTGAAACCCACAGGTTTACTCGATGGCGCTTCCGGTTCTACCGGTTTGGCTTCCTCTTCTTTCGGTCTCTCCGGTTCCGCAGCTTTGGTCACGCCCGCCTTAAACCTCGGCTTGAAGCCGGATGGTTTGCTTGAAGGAGTTTCCGGTTCCACCGGCTTGGTTTCCTCTTCTTTCGGTCTCTCCGGTTCTGCAGCTTTGGTCACGCCAGCTTTGAATCTCGGCTTGAAGCCGGCTGGTTTGCTTGAAGGAGTT
>PJTZ01000155.1_pt1 | contig 41297 bp, 34 predicted proteins | sample 1512131 | NCBI WGS metagenome assembly PJTZ01 (sample SAMN08177679, study PRJNA422409) | Soil metagenome, whole genome shotgun sequencing project. | reverse complement strand
TTTTAACTTATTACTTTAAAATATGTATATCATTCCTGCTATTGATGTTTTGGATAAAAAGGTTGTCCGTCTGAGAGAGGGCAATTACGATGACGTCACGACGTATGACATATCATTGGAAGAACAAATTAAAATGTATCATGCCAATGGTACCGAACTCGTGCACATCATTGACTTGAATGGAGCAAAGGGCGATTTCAGCAATCAGGACTATCTGTTTGATATTATTCGTAAAACGGATATGAAAGTGCAATATGGAGGAGGAGTAAGAAGTATTGAGAAAGTAAAGGAATTGGTTGATGCGGGAATCTATCGTGTCATCGTGGGAACGCAAGCGATTACCAACCCTACTTTTTTGGAGGAGTTGGCTAAGCTGAACGAAGGACGTGTAAAATATGCAAAACATATTGTTATTGCGATTGACGTGTTAGACGAGGTTATCAAATATTCCGGTTGGTTGGAAAGTTCACCTATTAAGCTGATCTCATACATAGATAAGTGTCTTTCGTTAGGTTTCTTCCGCTTTCTTTGTACCGATATCAGTAAAGACGGTAAACTAGGAGGAGCCGGTGTTGAACTCTATCAGAAACTTTTGGATCATTCGCCGATCATCAAACTAATTGGTTCAGGTGGAATAAGCTCCATGGACGATATTCGTGCTTTGAATGCGTTAAGTCGAATAGAATCCTGCGTGGTGGGTAAAGCTATTTACGAAAACAAGATTTCCATTGATGAGATTAAAGATTGGAACTTGAAGACCCTCATCAGTATTTAGTATGTTGGCAAAACGTATCATCCCCTGTTTGGATGTAAAGGATGGCCGTACGGTGAAAGGCGTTAATTTTGTTGACCTTCGGGATGCGGGAGACCCTGTCGAGCTCGCTTGGCAATATTCACAACAGGGCGCGGACGAACTGGTTTTTCTTGATATTACGGCCACACATGAAAAAAGGAAAACGACCATAGAATTGGTCAAGGCGGTAGCACGTCAGGTCAATATTCCTTTTACAATAGGTGGAGGAATTAATGAATTGAAAGATGCGGAAGTGTTGCTTAACGCAGGGGCGGATAAGATCTCGATTAATTCTGCCGCGGTACGCAATCCGAACCTAATTGATGAACTTGCCCGTTCGTTTGGTAGGCAGTTTGTCGTGGTAGCGGTAGATACGCGTGTCGTGGACGGTGCAAATTTTGTTTATCTACGTGGCGGACGGGATAAAACGGATATACATACGGAGGACTGGATCAAAGAAGCCGAACAGCGGGGTGCAGGAGAGATTCTATTGACTTCGATGGATCACGATGGAACAAAGAACGGCTTTGATAATACGTTTTTAAAGAAAATTAACGATACGATACATATTCCGTTAATAGCATCGGGTGGAGCAGGTCAACAACAGCATTTTGTGGACGTGTTTCAACAGGCAAATGTGGATGCAGCATTGGCGGCTTCGGTATTTCACTACGGAGAAATATTGATTCCAGAACTGAAAGAAACGTTACGAGCCAATGGGATTGTGGTGAGGGAGGAATAAAAAATAAATAAAAATGGATTTTAAAAAGGGAGACGGATTAATTCCCGTTGTTATACAAGATAATCAGACACTAGAAGTACTGATGTTAGGGTATATGAATGAGGAAGCGTGGACGAAAACCCAACAAGAGGGGCGTGTAACGTTCTATTCGCGAAGTAAAAATCGGTTGTGGACAAAAGGAGAGGAAAGCGGCCATTTTTTGGATGTCGTTTCCGCCCATGTAGATTGTGACCAGGATACCTTGTTGATTAAAGTTAAACCAGCAGGGCCTACTTGCCATACAGGTGCCCGTAGTTGTTTCCAAACGGAATATAACCAAAATTTTCTCTTGCAATTGGAGCGTATTATACAGCAACGTTATAATATGCCTACCGAAGAGTCGTATGTCAACAAACTACGTCAGCGCGGGTTGAATAAAATCGCACAAAAAGTAGGTGAAGAAGCTGTAGAAACCGTTATTGCTGCATTAGCGGAAACAGAACAGGATTTTATAAACGAATCTTCCGACTTATTTTTTCACCTTTTGGTATTGCTTCGGGAAAAAGGACTGGATTTACAAACGATTTCCAAGAATCTGGAAAGCCGGCACCAATAAGAAAGAACGGAGATATGCTTAGGATCGATGTTTCTTTATCTAATACGCTAGCCGGTCATCAAAACCCTATTTTTACGGTATCCCCCGGAATGGATGCCGCGACCATTTTTACAGGTGGAAACGATAAGGGGGTAGTGGAATGGGATTTGAAAGAAGGGAAATTCAGACGTATTTTGTGTGCGGTACCGGCATCGGTTTATGCGTTGCAACTTTTGGAGGGAGAAGGGATCTTGGTCATCGGTTTGCGCAATGGCGAAGTGTGGTTTGTAGATATAGAAAAGCAATCCCTTATCAGCAAGGTGCAAACGGAAAAGGGAGCGGTCTTCGCGATTAAAGTACTCCCTGGAAAACGGGAAATCATCGCTACAGGAGAAGAAGGTATGGCCTATGTATGGTCATTAGATACCTACGCCTTGTTGTACAGATTCAAAATAACAGACACGACTGTGCGTGTCATCGAACCTTCTGTGAAGGCGAAGCAAGTCGCGTTTGGTGATAAGGATGGCATCGTACATCTATACGACACGACAGATTTTCGGGAGATAACAAAGCAACAAATACACAGTCTACCTGTAACAGCATTGGCTACGGCTGACACCAGCTTGCTTTCGGGCGGTCGAGATGCGAAGCTCGTTCGGTTGGCAAAGAACGATCTGTCCGTTTTGGAATCCCTAACCCCGCATATGTTTACCGTGTATGGTATTCTTCCACATTCCACCTTACCTATTGTAGCCACCATTAGTCGGGATAAATCCATCAAAATATGGGATGTGTTATCGTTGTCTTTGCTCAAAAATATAAGCATAGAACGTGGTTATGATGCCCACCGTTTGTCTATCAATACGGCGACCTGGATAGGTAGCCAGTTGATTACCGCCGGCGACGATAAGTTAGTGAAAGTGTGGGAGATCTCTGCACAGGAGAATTAACCTATGTGTTTACAAACGCTTTAACGCCGCTTTAATAAGCTGTTCCACGGTTTGTTCCAGATCACTCGTTACTAAGCTGTTTAATACTTTTTCTGCTTGTGGTTTACCAAAGCCTAGCATAACCAATGCCGTGAGTGCTTCTTCGGGTACAGACTGCTTGGCAATCGGAAGAGGAATGAGCGCATCCGGCCCTTGTTTTTTCAGTTTATCTTGCAGTTCGAGGATAACACGTTGTGCAGATTTCGGGCCTATTCCCTTTATTTTCTGGATTACCTGTACTTGCCCGTTAATGATGGCGCTTTGGATTTCTTCCGGTGTAATGGAAGAAAGCATCATACGCCCTGTATTCGGACCTATACCTGACACCGAAATCAAATGGTTGAACAGTTGTCGTTCTCCCTCTGTCGAGAACCCATATAGCGTTTGAGAATCTTCTCGGACTTGAAAAGAGATGTATAGTCTACACTGCTCCTGGTCTTTGATCTGGCTAAAGGTTGTCAGCGAGATATGGATATGATAACCGATCCCACCCACGTCCAAGACGACATGGGTGGGGGCTTTGAATATTAATTTTCCGTTGAAATAATCGTACATTTTATTTGTTCTTCTCGTGTTCTTGCACATCAACCACAGCAATGGTCACCATATTGACAATCTCTCGGACGGAGCTATCCAGCTGCAATACGTGGACTGGCTTATTCATCCCTAATAGAATAGGACCTAAAGCCTCTGCATCACCTGCTTCCTGCAAGAGTTTGTAAGCAATATTGCCGGATTCAAGATTGGGAAATACGAGGGTATTAGCCGGTTCACCATTTAAGGTGCTGAATGGGAAGTTATCTTTCAAAAGATTGCTATTTAAAGCAAAATTTGCTTGTATATCTCCGTCAGCGATGATGTGTGGCGCTTTTTCACGAAGGATCTTTGAAGCTTCACGCACTTTAACGGCAGTATGGCCATCGTTTGACCCAAAGTTGGAGTAGGACAGCAACGCAATGCGTGGCGTAATATTAAAACGTCTGATAGCTTCATCCAATAAGATGGTGATATCCGCCAGTTCGTCTGGTGTAGGATCAGCGTTGACGGTGGTGTCGCCAAAGAAAAGTGGTCCTTTTGAAGTCAACATGATATACATACCCGCCACACGACTGTTTGGTTTTGCACCAATAACCTGCAAAGCAGGCCGTATAGTCGTTGCATAGTTGCGAGTCAGTCCGGAAATCAAGGTATCCGCTTCGCCAAACTGCACCATACTTGCCGCAAAATAGTTACGGTTGGTCGCCATCAATTTGGTCGCCTCGTGCTCTGTCAGACCGCGGCGTTGCCTTTTGGCATAAAGGTGTTGGACAAATCTGTTGAAGCGCTCAGAACCTTTTTGTTCTGTTGGGTTAATGATTTCTACATCGTTCAAATCGAAACTATATTCTTGAATTAAACTTTGTATTTTCTCTTTATCACCCAATAAAATAGGGAATGCGATTCCTTCTTCTTTTACAATCTGAGCGGCCCGGAGCGTTTTATAATTGTCGGCTTCAGCAAAAACGACACGTTTCGGGTTTTTCTTAGCTCGGCTTGTCAAATTACGGATAATCCGATCGTCTTTGCCCAGACGTTTGCGTAACTCCTCTTTATAGTGTTCCCAATCCTCGATTTCTATTCTAGCGACACCGGAGGCTATCGCTGCTTTTGCTACGGCTACGGATACTTCTGTAATGAGACGAGGGTCTGTTGGTTTTGGAATAATGTATTCTGGGCCAAATTTCAAATTATTGGTGTCGTAAGCTTGATTTACTTCTTCCGGAACAGGCTGCTTCGCCAATGCAGCAATGGCGTGAACCGCTGCAATCTTCATTTCTTCGTTAATACTCGTTGCGCGAATATCTAAGGCCCCTCTAAAAATATACGGAAATCCCAACACATTGTTAACTTGGTTGGGGTAGTCCGAGCGGCCCGTGCCCATAATCACATCGTCGCGTGTAGCCACGGCCAGATCATAAGCGATTTCCGGATTAGGGTTTGCCATCGCCAATACGATGGGCCTCGGCGCCATAGAAAGCAGCATTTCCGGTGTCAGTACATCTGCTGCAGATAATCCGATGAAGACGTCTGTATCCTTCACCGCATCGGCTAAAGTATAGAGGTCCCTCTCCGTAGCAAACTGCGCTTTTGTGGCATCCAAGTTTTCACGATCGGTACGGATAACACCTTTGCTATCCAACATCACAATGTTTTCTTTTTTTGCACCAACAGCCATATACATGGACGTACAGGAGATGGCCGCAGCTCCGGCACCGTTAACAACGATTTTAACCTGGCTGATATCTTTTCCAATCAGTTCGCAAGCGTTGATTAACGCCGCACCTGAAATGATAGCTGTACCATGCTGGTCGTCGTGCATGACCGGAATGTTCATTTCTGCTTTTAGACGACGTTCTATTTCAAAACACTCGGGAGCTTTAATATCTTCCAGGTTTACACCTCCGAAAGTTGGCTCGAGCGCTTTAACGATATTGACAAATTCGTCTACATTTTTAGTATCTAATTCAATATCAAAAACATCAATGTCTGCGAATATCTTGAACAATAAACCCTTTCCTTCCATAACAGGTTTACCTGCCTGCGCTCCAATATCACCTAACCCCAACACAGCCGTACCATTACTGATAACGGCGACCAAGTTTCCTTTGGATGTGTATTTATACGCGTCTTCACTATTTTCAGCGATGGCTAAACAGGGTTCAGCTACGCCGGGTGAGTACGCCAATGATAAGTCCCGTTGTGAATTGTGAGGCTTGGTCGGAACGACTGCAATCTTGCCAGGTCTTCCCTTGGAATGGTAGTCTAAAGCGTCTTTTTTTCTATTAATACTCATCTGTTTACGTAAATTATCGTCATCTCTATAGCTACAAATCTATAACTTCAAAAGAAGATTAGCGAATTTTTTAGGTTATTTAAGACTATTCAATAATGTAAACATCTCTTGCCGCATGGCGGAAGTACTTCCTGTATAGTTATTGATTAAGAGTGAAAAAGTAACCGGCATACCCGCCTTATTCGTATGAAACCCCGTATATCCTAACACTCCGCCGATGGTACCGCTCTTCATGGTTATACCATTGATGGTAGGTAAACTTTTTTGAAAATCGGCAAACCAAGGTCTGCTGTGTGCATAATGCATTATTTTCGCCATGGCTAGGGTAGTGACACGGTTTTGCGGCGAAAGTCCCGATCCATCGTGGATGTGCAGTTCGCTAGCGGGAATTTTTAGCTTCTGTTCCCAATATTTACTAAGCAATGTAGCGGCTTCTTCGCTGTTGGATTTATTGTGGCTGATGATACCAAAACTTTTCAGCATGGCTTCGCCATACAGATTAATGCTTTTTTGGTTGAACCAATGTATGATGTTTTTCAAAGCGGGAGATTGATGAATGTCGAGTTCTTGTTTAGGATTGTTTAGACGTATCCCCTGGTTTAACAGACGTTTCCCAGTAGTAGGTAAACTGTCTACGGCAATACCCGCATCCGATAAAGACGCTGTCAGTTGTTGCGCTAGTTCCAAAGCTGGATCGGGTATAGCGATTTCGATCACCTTTTTAAGATCCCTGCCGTAAGTTCCGCGTAGGTAAATGATGTTGGAGTAGGGGGCCGAATAGGCATATACCTTGTCGCCGGAGCCGTTTGGACCTGTTGTCACCTCATTGATGAAGGTGATTCCGGTCAATGGGGTAGTGTGGGAAGAAATAGTGGTTGGTTGTCCTATAGCACCTGGAGCGAACGTGATACCGGTTTTATTTTCGCGCCAGTTTAACCCCGAAATGCCCGCGCCATAATAGTTTCCCATGTCAACCCAGCTCCACGTAGGGGGGACATCATTGCCGTTTAAATACAGATCGTCACCTACCACATGCCCATTGATATGGGTGATACCCGCCTGCTGAATTTTATACAGCCACTTGTTTAATATGGTTTTGGGTTTGGTGGCAGCATAGCGATCACTGCCTAGTGTAGGATCGCCGGAACCGATCACGATAATGTCGCCATGTAATACGCCCAAACTGTCAATTTCGCCCGTATAGGCTAACTTGGTTTGATAGGTGTAATCGGGCCCCAATATATCCATGGCGGTGATAGAGGTGATGACTTTCATCGTCGAAGCGGTTGGTAAGCCAATGGAAGCGTTGTTCGTAAATATCGGTTGTCCTGTTTTACCATCCAGTACGGTGAGTGATGCTATGCCGTTCGGAAATTTGCCACTTTTTACAAACTGCTGATACGCGTTGTTGATGTTGTCTTTGCTTATCTGTCCATAACTTGGATGCAGGGGTAAAAATATAAAAAGGAATAATATCGTGTAAATTGCTTTCTTTAACATATGTGCTTTTTTCTGTTTATGCCGGTTTCTCTATTCAAGAAGCATTCCAAAATGTACATCGTCCTGGATGTTTGATTCGCTGTGATGTGATTTTTGCTTTCTTTTTTTGCGGGAAAAAAAGATTAAATTAACTTGCGTGAATACTAGAATTGATTTAATATGTCGTATACAGAACGCTTAGATGCTATCCGAAGAGAGATGAAGTTGCAAGGGATTGATGCGTATATCATTCCGTCGTCAGACCCCCATATTAGTGAGTATTTGCCCGGACGCTACAAATGTATTGCGTGGGCTTCTGGTTTTACCGGGTCGGCAGGTACATTAGTGATTACGGCTGATTTTGCGGGTTTATGGACGGATGCGCGCTACTTTGTACAGGCGAATGAACAGTTGGCCGGAACGGGCTTCGAGCTCGTGAAATTGAAGACGCAGGGCGCTGCAGAGTACGCCACTTGGCTGGTAGAACAGCTTACTTCCGGCAGTAAAGTAGCGTTCGATGGTAATTTAGCATCCGTAGCCGTGGCACAGACCGTTAAAGATACCCTCTTGCCATTAGATATCGTGGTGGACGGACATGTAGATATTTTAGAAACAATTTGGAGCGATCGCCCCATACTCCCGGCCTCTCCGGCATTTTTGTTGGATGAATCCACAACAGGGGAAAACACGATCAGTAAATTAAACCGAGTTCGTGAAAAAATGAAAACGAAGCGTGTTTCTGCGCATTTAATTTCTTCTCTAGATGATTTAGCATGGTTGTTGAATATTCGGGGAAACGATGTGCCGTGTAACCCAGTGGTATTAGGTTTTGTACTGTTAGCTGGGAAAGAAACAATCTTGTTTATAGATACTGAAAAAATAAGCGAGGAGAATAAGGCTGTATTTGAGCAAGCAGCGGTACAGATCAGGCCGTATACAGACGCTTATTCTGCGGTTTCATCGTTAGAAGTTGATACGATCTTGCTAGACCCCAAACGAACCTGTTTCGCGATGTACGATTCGATTCCAGTATCGACTAAAATAATAGAAGACATCAATCCGTCTACATTGATGAAAGCTGTAAAAAACGAAGTGGAGATTGCCCACACACGAAACGTAATGATAAAAGACGGTGTGGCTATGACACGTTTTTTTAAATGGGTAGAGGAAGAGGTGCAACAGGGGCAGCTGACCGAAATATCCATCGCCGATAAATTGCAGGAGATTCGTGCAAAAGGGGAGGGATTTGTCGACATCTCGTTCGATACAATTGCTGGTTACCGAGCTCATGGCGCGTTACCACATTATAAGGCCACCGAAGCAAGTAATGCTACTTTGAAAGCAGAAGGCTTATTGCTGGTGGATTCGGGTGGACAATACAGAGATGGTACAACCGATATTACCCGGGTGGTATCGTTAGGTAATATTACGTACGAGGAAAAAGTAGACTATACTCTTGTGTTGAAAGCAACTATTGCTGGCTCTACGGCTATATTTCCGAAAGGCACTCGCGGTTATCAAATCGATGCACTTACGCGCCGTCCGTTGTGGGATGCGTTACGAAATTATGGACATGGAACAGGGCATGGCGTGGGTTTCTTCCTGAATGTACACGAAGGTCCACATGTTTTTAATCCGACAAACGTCGATATTTCGATAGAAAAGGGCATGATCTCATCAATTGAACCTGGCTTATACCGAGAAGGAGAGTATGGTATTCGTATTGAAAATTTGGTATTGAGCAAAGAGTTGGACACTAATCAATTCGGGAATTTTATGCACTTCGAAACGATGACGATATGTTATATTGCTACAGATTTAGTGGATAAATCGTTGTTACACGACATAGACGTGGAATGGTTGAACCACTATAATGCTTGGGTATTTATGAAATTGGCGCCTCATTTAAATACGGAGGAAGCCGCGTGGCTGAAGGAAAAGACGAAGGCGATTTAAATAAAAAACTCTTATTTAGAATGTATATAAATAATGTGTATATTTGATGCTGATATATGATATTGTCAATTTATATCCTTTAAATTAAGAAGAAAACAAATGCTGGTCAAGGCGAAGCTCGAAAACCATAATGAATGGTTATTTCTGGAAGAAATTCCCGAAAAATACGTTCCCAATCATCGTTTATCCGAACGGCAGATAAGCATCAAGCATGCGCCTGTCGATATGAAAAACTATCAGCTCTCCACGAACGGATTATTCTTGTTGTATTCAGAGATGAATTTCACGGAGAATATAAGGATAGAGACAGAAGTTGAAGGAGATGCCATAGCCAGCCAATTTATCTTTTGTAAGGAAAAAGGTAATCCAACACCGTCGAAAAGTGCGCGATACGCCCGTGGTCGACACAATATCCGCTATATTCCGGCCAGCAGGGAATCATACGAAGTAAAGGCCGATCAGGAATATGTTTACTTTTTGGTCGTGCTGTCCAAAGACTATTATCTCAATCTTGTGGATACCTCTTCACCTCTGCACGAGGATTTCATGCGCGAGATGGAAAAAGGCGTGACTATTTCGTTTATGGACGAAGACCTTTATATCACGCCAGAAATGCGAAAATCCATTGAGGGAATACGGGAATGCAAGCACGATGGCGGACTCAAACGGATGTTTACGGATGCCCGTATTATGGAATTGATTATCTATCAGCTTGAACAGTTCAGCCAGTTCCTGCAGAACGAAAATGAAATATTCCATGGTGAGGATATCGAAAAACTAGAGGTCGTTCGGGAGCTTTTGGAATCAAACTATGTGAATCCACCCGCCCAAAAGGAATTGGCAAGGGTTGCAACCATCAACGAATCAAAGCTGCGTACAGGCTTCAAGAAATATTATGGTACGACCATCTACGATTTTATAACCCGGCTGCGCATGGTGGAAGCTCGTCGGCTAATCATGGAGGAAAAAAACAACAACATGAATGAGATCGCGATGTTGGTCGGGTTCAAACACCAGAGTAATTTTACGAGGGCCTTCAAGCGGTATTACGGACTTTCTCCTACCGAAGTGGGGGTATAGCCTGGATGTACCATATAATAATTCCGCCTATTCTCCCGTTCTACAATGGCAACACCAGCTTCCACCAAAATATTAAGTGAGGTATACACACAACTAAGACTTATCTGATAACCTTGTGTTCTTAAGGAGATCCACAAATCTTCTACCTCAATAACGTCTTGATGTTTTCGCAATGAACGGGCCACTAGCCATCTCTTTTCCGAGTAGGTCATATACTTGCCAGTACAGTATTCGTTTAACCGTTTCCACATTGGATCTTCTTCGTCATGGTATTCCATAGAATTGTTTTCAGCCTATAACAGATTACTGCCTAATGCCTCACGCCAACGTTCCAATTCAGCGATACCTGGTTTGCGGTATCCGAAAAATTGTACGATCAGTTCCCCTTCCGTATCATAAAGTTCAAGTGAGTTTACATTTCCATCGGCCGTGGGCTTGACCACATGCCATACACTATGCACCGCATCTTCGTTGAAGCTTACCTTTCCACCGGATGCTTCGCTGATCGTTAACCATGAAGTGTTTTGATTGATGCGATCCAGCTTCCCCGTATTGATCTGTACACAGCCCTCATTGGCCGTGAACATCATGACCGGCGTCTCGGTTACCGAACACTGTATAATGGTTCGGCGAAAAGATTCTAAGCTTATCTGCATGGCTCTATGTGGTGGTGCAAGCCTAAGCGCTTGCATACGTGTCAGCCTAAACTTTCGGATCAAGCCAAAGAAATCATGTGTATCCTGCATGTTGTTCCATGCTTTCTGGAATTCTTCGATGTCGATCTCTGCATCCCGGCGTTCTTCCATGCGCTTCCGCACAGGTTTTTCGATACGTGGAACGGCCTGCCTGTCGTCACGGAAACGGGTAATCAAACCGAGATAGACCTGGCGATAGCTGGCATCTGTCAGGTAAACCTTATGCACTGCCCGTCCCGAGACATCGTAGAATTGTAAGCTCTCTTTTCCCATCTCTTCCGCCGCCAGCGCAATCTTCCACCTACTTGTAAAAATGCGCAGGTCTATGTCCTCGTCCAAAAACAATGTGGTGAAATCTTCTTTGGAGAAATTGCGGTATACCCCGCATCGTTCTGTTTCGCAATATGGATTGTAGGTTACGGCTTTTACCACACCGATACCCTCGATACATTGCAAAATATGATCCATTTCAGGTCGTAACAACGTAACGTTTTCACCTAAGCCCAACAACATCAGATCGGCCTCGCTTACACCAAGTACATCTGCAACCTGCCAGAGCGGTTGTGCGGGGTATTCGTCTCGATAGGAAACAAACCGCTCTTTGAGTGAAAGTTTGTTGTATTCTCGGGCGAGATTGGAGTTAAAAGCTGCTGCGTCGAACTTGATACCGTTCGGTGTGACTTGGGTGATCAAAGTGCGGGGATTGGTCTGTACCGTCGTGTGTACACCAAAAGCAGTAAATATATTACGTGCGGTAAAAACCTCTTCGGGAGCACCGTCCCACCATTTGCGCCCGCCTTTCAGCATGATGACCCTATCGGCATACTGGGCTGCCAAATTGATTTCGTGCAGTACACATATGACCATGTAACCTTTCTTCGCCAGCGCATTGGCAATGGCCAACGTCTGGTGCTGATAGAGCATATCCATATTGGAAATCGGCTCGTCCAGTAAAAGGAGTGCTTCTTTATTATCCCATACTTGTGCCAATACCCGGGCGAGGTGTACCCTTTGTTGCTCACCGCCGGACAATGTGAGCATCGATCGCTCCGCCAAATGGCTGATACCACATATCTCCATGGTTTCCCGCAACGCCGTCCGGTCGAGTTGATCAGCATCTGTCTCCTCTGTCCCATACCTACCCATCAGTACGACTTCCTCCACTGTAAACGCGAGACTAATGGCATTCTGCTGATAGAGCGTAGCGCGCTTTACGGCTAATTCCTTTGCGGTATAATCGTTGAGGTTTTTACCGTCATAGACTATGTTCCCCTCCGTGGGTTGTTTCTCCCGGCAGAGGATTTTCATTAACGTCGATTTGCCAGCGCCATTGGCACCGAGTATGGCGACCATTTCTCCTTTTCGGATACTGAATGTGATGTCTTTCAACAAGTACCGCTTACCGATTTTATAACTAACGGACGCTATCCTTAACATATCTTATCGTATTGTTCTACTGTAATATCTTCTTTTTGTCCTTATACAGAATGTACAGGAATACCGGTGTGCCCAGCAATGCCGTGATCACCCCTATAGGCAGTTCTACAGGAGCGACAAGTACCCTAGCCAGCATGTCAGACAATGTCAGCACCAACGCTCCCAATAGTGCCGAGGCAGGTAATACTACGCGGTGATCTACACCACCTACCAGACGGATGATATGCGGAACCAACAAGCCGACAAACCCGATAATGCCTGTTACTGATACGCAGGCTCCCACAGCCAATGTAGACAAAATGACCACGCCGCTTTTTATCTTATTAGGGTTCATACCGATCTGTTCAGCCTGATGCTCGCCAATAGCAAAGAGGTTCAGCCCACGACCATAAAAGGGAAGCAAAAATACGGGGATCAGCACGAAGGGGGTAATTCCCCATATCATGTTCCAGTTTGCCCCTCCGAGACTGCCCAACATCCAAAAGGTAATGGTACGTAATTGCTGTTCGTCTGCCATATAGGTGACCAGACCCGTCAAAGCACCCGCCAAAGCATTGATGGCAATCCCTGCCAACAGCATCGTCGCTACATTCGGTTTGCCATCTGTTTTGGAAAACTGGTAGACCAACATCGCAGCCAGTCCTGCTCCGGCAAATGCACCGAAAGCCAATAAGTAAAATCCTAATATATTACCCAGTGTAACAAACAGGACTGCCTCGAATCCAATGATAAGCACCGCAAAGAGTGAAGCTCCGGCCGATATGCCGATCAATCCCGGTTCGGCAAGCGGATTGCGAAAGATGCCTTGGATGGCCGCGCCCGAAATACCCAACGCCGCACCAACAAGCAATCCCAACAGAACACGAGGCAGGCGTACATACAACAGCACATTTTCAGCCAGATTATCTACGCTGACATTCTTTACCAATCCTGCGCCTTTAGCAAGGATCTTTACGGTATCCATAACCGCTATTTTCATGGCACCCATTCCCAATGAAAACAAGATAACCAAAACCAATCCGATGGTCAGGCTTATATATATAACTTTCGTTTTTGTCATGTATTCTCGTCGTGAGCTATCCGCTTGTTAATTAATCGCCCTGTGCAAAGCCAGTATTGCTTGATCTAGCCGTGTTGAAAAATTGATCATCAGCGGTCCGTTTACGGAAACTATATTTTTATTTTTGCCCGCCGTCGTAAAAGCTACCCCCGGCATGCCCAGCACACCATTTTTCCCGCCGAGGCTTTCCATTCCGAAATCGAACAGCAACAGTGCATCCGGATTGGCGTATACTAAGGCTTCTGTACTGTACGTCTTATATTGGTTAAATTCCTGTATCGCATTGCGACCCCCGGCCAGCTCGATAATCGCTGCCATACTGCTTCCTTTACCGGCGACGGTCATTGTGCCCGTACCACGGGCATAGATGAAAAGCACCTTAGGCTTTTGTGTACTCGCTTTGACCGTCTGCAACGCCTTGTTTACCCGCTGTTCTGTATCCAAAGCCAGCCTCTCGGCCCTGGCTTTTACGCCAAGTGCGGCACCTACCGCACGGATAAACGTCAACGCTCCTTTGACAGAATATTCCTGTTTGAGTGCCACAAAGCGTATACCTGCCCCTTTTAATGACTCGATAACACCATAAGGTACATCACCCTCGGGCGCGATGACCAAGTCGGGGCGGTAGGCCATCAACCCTTCCGCAGATACGGAACGGTTCTTACTGACCTTGGGCAGTTTTGTAATGTTAGCCGGAAATTCGCTGGTCACATCAACGGCAACGATTTGCTTTTCAAAACCCATTGCCGCGACCGTTTCTGTGATAGCACCACCCAAGGTGATGATGCGTTTAGGTTGTGCTGTACCCGCAGCGGCATAAAAAAACAGTAAGCAGAAGGCGTAAATCCAGCTCCATGATCTTATCTCCATAGTTTAAACGTTCGAACAATAAGGCACAAAAAAAGGACTTAATGCTTCTAAATACAAATTTGTAATCCAGTAGAAAAAACGGATAAAATAGAGATCTTATTTTATAGGATAATGATTTGTGTGTTAATTGTTTGATATACATTTATTTGGGTCGTTGTGTGAGATTGTTTTTCTATAAGATATCGTCTAAAATAGGTTTGAAAGGAAACGGATGGGATAAAAAATAAAACGGATAGGATAAAAGAAAAAACGGATGAGATAAACTACCTACAGGATGTTATAGACATATTTGCACTGTATTTATTTAGAAAGATTATAAATAAAAAAAGTAATTGTTATCACATTGAAATTGAAAGCTATTATCTATTGTCAGATGTTGATGCTCTTGTCTATATCGCCAAATCTTATTCAGGCACAATCCGGTATCCGTGGTGGCCTGAATGGGGGCGTGTCCGATGCAGATGGACGACCCATTGCGGGGGCGATTATCCAATTGGAACCGGACCTGCATCAGGCACAGACAGATGATAAAGGAAACTTCCAATTCAAAAATATCATAGCCGGGGACTATACCCTTAAAACAAACAACCTAGGTTATCAGCCATACAACACCAAAGTACATATTCGGGTGGGGCAACAGGCTACGCTGTCCATACAGCTGAAACCTAATGAAACATCCCTTGAAGCGGTAGTTGTACAGGAAAAAGTCGCCGCGGTAGATCACTTGCTCGACATACAGCGCAGTGCCATGCCCGTGACCGTTATCAGTAGGGAGGCCATTGCCCAGATGGGGAGCCGGAGGTTGGACGAGGTGCTGAAAGAACAAACAGGTATTGCTGTGGTCAATGATATCGGCGGCGGTGCAAGAGCCGTAGGTGTGCAGATGCAGGGGTTCGGCAGCGACTATGTCATGATCCTCATCGACGGACAGCCGATGGTGGGGCGCAATAGCGGGAACTTTGACCTCTCCCGTATCAGTGTAAGTAATATCGAGCGTATCGAAATTATAAAAGGCGCTTCCTCCTGCCTGTTCGGCAGCGAGGCGCTGGGTGGTGCGATCAATGTCGTTACCCGTCACGGCGCCATACAACCGCAGGCGCTGGCTTCGCTGCGCTACGGATCGCTGAACATCGTGGATGCTACCTTGGAAGGCGAGACGCCATTTCACCATCAACGTGGTTCGGTCAATCTATCGGCCAACTACTACCGAACGGATGGTTTTAATACAGACCCTAGATTTATGAATGGTACAACAGCACCTCCTTATGACGACTATACCGTGCAAGGGAGGGCAAGATATAGATTGACCGAAACCAGTACCATCGGTACTTCTGCACGTTACGCCCTGCGCAAGTCCTATATGGAGCAGATATTTGGTTCGGGCGATAGCCGGAATACAGCGGGCGATAGCCAGGACATTACCGATGTTAATGCTTCCCTGACCTACGATAAGACCTTTAGCAGTGGCCTGCGCAGCATGAGCCGTTATTACCTCACCCGGTATATATCGGATATGAGTATCCTGTGGCAACAGTCAGGTACGCAGGCTTCTGCTGAAAAATTTGCACAAACCCTGCACCGCTTTGAACAGCAATTTGCCTACAGCCCCGTGCGTAATCTGAAATTGACAGGTGGACTTGGTGGAAGCGTAGAGCAGATGGACAATCGCGATTTTAATGTGCCGGGTGGGCTGTGGAGCGGATTTGGATATCTACAGGGGGATTGGCGGATCAATGAACGTGTGGATGCTGTGGGCGGACTGCGCTATGATCACCACAACAGCTTTGGCGGACGGCTGAATCCGAGTCTTGGACTGAATTATCACATCCTACCTACACTGACTTTCAAGATGGCACTGGGCAGTGGTTTCAAAACGCCCGACTATCGCCAGCGCTACCAAGTGTTTATGAATCCCGTGGCAAACTACTTGGTCATCGGAGCTGAACTGCTGCGCGAAACACTCGAAGACATGAAGGATGCCGGTCAGATCAGTGAGATCCGGGAGTACCTTCTCAATCAGCTGGATCAAAACCTACAGGCAGAAAAGTCGTTGTCTTTCAACGGTGGGTTTGACTTTACACCATCGCAAAACCTGAAGATCAATGTCAACGCATTTTACCATAATCTGTATAATCAAATCAACAGCATCCGGGTGGCTACGGGTATCTCGATACGGGACATCTATACCTACGAAAACTTGCCCGAATCGTTCAATACTGGACTGGAAGGGAGTGTGGCCTATAGTCCGTTTACAAACATGGACATCACATTGGGGTATCAATACCTCGTGACCAAGGACAGAGGCGTGATGGACAGCATCCGTAATGGCACGGGGGCTTATGCTTCTATCAGGGACAATGCAACTGGACTGTTCCGGGAATCAAAACTATCCGATTATTTCGGATTGGAAAACCGCTCCCGCCATATGGCCAACCTGCGTGTGGCCTATCGCTATACACCATGGGACATGACCGCCAATGTGCGAGTCAGTTATAGAGGCAAGTACGGCTTTGTCGATCGTAACAACAATCGCTTCCTTGACCGGTACGACACCTTTGTGAATGGGCATTTCTTGGTCAATGCGGGCGTGGAAAAGAAACTGATGAAACAGCATCTGAGCGTGCAGCTTACTGCCGACAACATGATGGACTACACGGACAGGCTCATGCCCGGACAACCGGGAAGGGTATTGCTATTGGGATTGACGTATCGGTTTTATAAAAACTAACATCATTATAAAAAATAAAAAAGAAAGGAGTAACAAAAAGTACAATGAACACAACAAAAAGCACATACCGATTGATGATGCTACTGCTACTGCTTCTGCCCTTGGCTTTTGCTTCCTGTAAAAAGGATGAAGATCTCGATCCCTGGGCTGGCTTGGAAGACGGCAAGAGTACACTGATCAAGGATCTGGCAGGCGATACCAATGGGTCAATGGGTGATGAAGCAGAAGGTAAGACAAAGAAAGGTTTCGATGTCTTCCTCTTCCGTTTTTCGGACAAAAAGCAGATCTGGTTGCGCAATGCGGCGGACTCGGCTCGTTGGTTAAAAACCGACGAATGGGACTTGGCATTTACCGGGCCGTATAATAGTGAGGTGTATGTGAACAAGGGAAGCTATGAATTTAATCCGGGCTATGGTGGACCCGCTACCAGTGCTGTCGTACAATTGGACAAAGCCTATAATCTGGTGAATGATGCGCCGTCAGATGGAGATTTTGAACAAAGTGACGTCAACAAGATCGGATGGGCGTCTGATCAGTATGCGAACGGTTGGTTCTTTTATTCACTGGATACGCATATCATGATCCCCATCAAGAATAGAACTTATGCGATCCAGCTTCCAGATGGAAAATATGCCAAATTGGAACTGATAACCGCCTATCAAGGCAATCCTCCGGAAGTAACCAATCTCAATTGGCCGGCACCTTATTTTTCCTTTCGGTACTATGTGCAACAGGATGGAAGTAAGAATTTAAGAACACAATAGGATATGAATACACAATATATATACAAACAACTGAACAGATTATGGATACTGGTAGCATTTATCAGTTTGCCTGTTCTATTTATCGGATGCGGTAAGGATAACCCAACGCTTGAACCAGAACCCGAGGAAGAAGAACCTATTGAAGACACCACACCTACCGATGAAAGCATGTTTTACAAACTGCACCGTGTGGAGAGCTTTGCAGGAGATACGGAATATGATGGACCAGTGGATGGAAATAGAGCAACTATATATTTCTCGCTAGAATCTAAGAAAGGGATACCTGACCTCTACCAGAAAAGTAATTTATGGGATATGTCATTTATTGGCATTGCCAACTCAGGTATTGTGGCTAATAATGGAAAGAATTTAAAGAGCCCTGGATATGGCTCATCCGGTGTCGGAATGATATATATCACCGATAAACCATTTGATGAAGTAATAGACATCCCTGCTGATAATCTTTTTAAAATTGGAGCTGGATTAGATGAAAACGGCACTTTTGGTGATGGGCTTGGGTGGGCATTGTACGACTGGGGTGGAGAGCAGGTGGCTGATGGTAACTATGAAAAGCAGCATGTCGCTTATGCTCTCGGCAATCCATTAACATTGAACAGTGGAAGAACTCTAGTAAGGACATTGATTGTCAAAACCGCAAAGGGCAATTATGGAAAAGTAAAGATGATCAGTCTGTATAAAGATGCTTTCACGCCGGATAAAATGTTCAGAAAGACACAGTATCCTTACTTCACATTTGAATACGTCCTTGTACCAGCAGGGAGTACAAAATTTGAAATTAAATAGATAAAATAATCATATTAAACATTAAACACAAAAATGAGACGTTTTATACACATAGCCTTATTTTCCCTAATTATAGTCGGCAGCAGCAGCTGTACCAAAGAACAAGAAAACCTTATTACAGTAGAAGAAACATTATACGATACATTAAGGACATTACCGGTCAATAGGATAATAGAGTACAATGTAACTAATATTGACGAAACTACCATATATAGCGCTATTGATGACAGTAAAAAAACTATCACGGTTTACTTACCTGCTTATTACATGTTAGGAATTATACAACCGGAAATCGTACTGCCCGAAGGAACTGCTATTTCACCGACTGCCGATGAACCTGTACCGGTATTTTCTGAAGCACCTTTCACCTATGAAGTCACATCTCCAGCAGGAGAAAAAGCAACTTATACACTGAATATTATTGTACAGCAACAGGACTTCACAATAAATGAATTGACGACAAACATTAACAGCCCCAGAACATTACCCAACGCCGGAGGAACGATAACCATACAAGGCAGGGGTATGTTGGGGAATCAAGTTGTGACAAAAGGATTCTTAATGGATGAAGACGGTAATGAAGTTTATGCTTTTGCTGATGTAGGAAATGTTCCTGCTTTTTCATATCAGGTGCACTTTGGATGGGGTTCTAGTTTTAACAAGCCTCCTTTGGAACCCGGGTTATACTGGGTAGAAGTACGCAGCTATGCTCTGACAAAAAGAATGACAAATCCTGTTAGAGTCCAATAGAACAAATCTAGTACACGTGTATATTAAATTAATAACTAACAAAACAGGAGCCTATGAAGAAATGAAAGAGAACTAAAAAGATTGCAAGACGCAAGGTTACGCCGTGCAATCTAATGAGTTGATAACTAATGTTTAATTCGTTTCCTATAAAGACAGATTAAAGGAAACATAATCTTTATCATTATGATAACAATAAATAAAAAATCGAACAAAGCTAAAGACAATAATGCAAATAGTCTAAAAATTATCCACATTTTTACACTTGTTATTTTTACCCTATTCTTCGCTGCAAGTTGCCAGAAACAAGGACCGGCTGATAACTTGGAGGTATCCGGCTTGGCTAACGTTAGTCTTTTATCAGATACCGACTGTGAATGCTGCAATAGTGGAACCGATTCCGTTGAATTTACAGATGGGATAGAATCAAGATTCGTAGGTCAATACGACGTATGGGGAGACCAGCCCTTTACTTTATGTACTGGAGGCCCGACGTTAACTTGGGAGGGTACATTCGGATCCTTCTTGCGTGTAGGATCGGGATGGAATATCGGGGTAATTGATACAGCAGCAGTCGGTACGGATTTCTGTACGCTTATAGCAGATTTAAGCTTTGCAGAAAGATGTGGCAACACCGGTACTACCATTAGTCCTGCAGCTTATGGCCCCTATTCTCCTCTAGAGACCGTAATTGGATTAGACGGGCCATATACGCCAAGTACCGCAGTAACTGGAGATTACGGTTTAGGCTATTATCATTACGTTTCTGTGGCCAATCCAGATGTATTCAGAGATATACTGATATGGAAGGTATGCGGTTCTTCAGACAATTGTTTGGCTAATGACAGTACCGCTACAGTAGCTTACCGTATAAAAGATATTGAGTTCAAACCATCTCAGGATTCAGGGACAGGATTGTGGACCAGTACCGTTAAGTTTAGTTGGGAATGTTTAACAACATGCGAAGATAACAACAACTAAAGTTACTAAGATTACATATATCAAAGGGCAGAAACCCTTTGATATATGTATATTAAAAGTTATGGATGATAAAAAATGGATAATTTGATACAACAATCTGTGATAAAGAAAATCAGCATCTTTCCGGCTCTATTTATATTATTAAGTATTGCGCTATTGCATTCCTGCAAAAAGGAATATACCGACGTTTATGAAACCGTATATACAGATACGGTAGAGGTACAGGGCTTCAACAATATCGTTTCCTTTGCGGTCCCCGAACCTGAGACAGACGATATGACATACGCAGCCGTAAAAGGAGACAGCATCCTCGTCTACTGGCCAGTATGGAAAGCCAAGCCTGAAACCATTTCTCCCGAGATAGCACTGCCGATCAAGGCTAGCATTAGCCCTGAATCGGGAGAAAGTGTGCCGTTTGGTGATGAGGTGGTCTATACCGTGACTTCCGAAAGCGGAGAGCAAAGAATATACACGCTCAAAGTAACAGATCAGCAACCTCCATTTTACTTTTACCAAACTGGAAATAATTCAGTCATCTTGGGGAGCACAATCTACCTAAATGGCGATGGTTTTTTCGGAGGGCTGAATACACAGGTATTCCTCGAGGAGGCAGACGGTACACGAGTCTACGAGCTCCCGATACCTACATTTGCTGTATCGACAAACACCTACAGTACTACCATACCCAATACGGTGGACACGGCCCTGTACAGGATAAAAATGGTGCACGGGACACGGTCGGGCTACGTGAGTGATCTTTTTAACGGCTATGACACGCTCCAGGTCGGTTATTCCCCGATGAATGTTGCGAGGTTGAATGCAAGACTTGATGTAAAACGTGGCGAAACTTTTACGCTTAGCGGTTCGAATATCAGGTTTTTACAAGAAAATACGGCGATTATGTATAGTACATTCGAGTCTCCTATTGTGTACCGCCCGCTCGTTATAGAAAGCTATACACTGACCAGTATCACCTTCAGAATTCCAGAAGATACCCCGGCAGGAAGATATAATTACTGGGGAGTAAAAACTATAGTAGCGCCGGTGAATGGAAGGATAGAGGAAGGATTTGGATCGGGAACTCGTAATATTTACGTAACCGAATAATTAATCATTTTTACGTGACTTATATGAACAATGTGTAGCCTAAGAACGCTGAGTCAGATTGGAGAAACACTCGTCACACAGGCAGCGTGTTGTGGAGTCATACATATATGGCACAACAACCTCATTCTGCGGTTGAGCATTACAGGATTAAGAAATTTTTCAAAATTCCTGAATGGAATCCTGTTTGAGGCGGATTGTGTGGAATTTCCCAGAGGTGAATGGAAAGTCATCATAGATACCCCTAGCCCGGAAATACGTTTTGCGATGGAGCAAAATGAATTTTCGGATTTCAAGCACGCCGTTCAGCAGGCATTGTTGATGCATGAGGTCTATGTGATAATGGAGAACTGAAGAATGGAGAGGTGATAATTTTCAACTAAATAAAAAGAGAGATAATATGTTAAGTACAAAAATCAAAGAGACCACAAAAGTAGGTCATCAAGAAACGGAGAAAAAAGTAGTCCTCCGTATCAAGGGCATTAGCAATGATGCCGACTATGTGGAATTATTGAAATGCTTTTACGCGTATTTCCATGCGGTGGAAAAGGCTATAGCACCTTATATCGAAAAGGTATTGCCGGATTACCGCGAACGTCGAAATTCATCCTATATTAAGGCGGATATCGAAGCGCTTGGGGGAACGACAGATGAATTGCCTGTCGCCATTGCCCCGGAAGTCAACGATGCCGTGCAGGCTATGGGCGCGTTGTACGTATTGGAAGGCTCTATTATGGGTGGGCCATATATCGTGCAGATGTTGCAGAAAAAAGGTATCGAAAAAGGTTTTTCCTTTTTTAGCGGTTACGGAGCAGAATCCGGACAGAAATGGGGATCGTTTACAGCCGTACTGAATGCACTGCCCGAAAATGAACTGGATAAGGTAAAAGCTATTGATACAGCAAACGAAACATTTCGTAGATTTGGAAATGTGTTTGATGGTGCTGATCTTCCCGCAAGTTCGATGCTGGGTTAGCACGATTTTTTTAAACGGATTTAACAAAGAAATATGATACAGGTAAATGAGTATTTTGAAGGAAGTGTAAAGTCTCTGGGATACACACGGACTGATGGAAAGTCAACCGTGGGCGTTATGGAGCCAGGAGAGTATACATTCAGCACGGGAAGTGCAGAGACCATGATCGTGATAGAAGGTCGAATGGAAGTGTTGCTGCACGGTGAAGACACTTGGACAACTTACGGGGATGGAAATAGCTTTGACGTGCCGGGAAATTCTACTTTTCAGGTAAAGGTTGCTACACAGACGTCGTACCTGTGTCGATATGATTAATCGTAATCAGTTATGGTACTGAACAGATAATAATAAACTCGATCTGCTAACACCAAATTATAAGATACGCTTTTAGAAAGTTGTGCATTGAACGAATCGGATAGCGGGTCGTTTTTGGCTTTTTTATTTATTGAAAAAATGCAGAAAAGAGTCAAATACTATGCATTTGTGTTTTTGTTGGCGTTTACCGCTTGTAAAAAGGACGATGATATATCCGATCCTTATGGTTACATCCCGCCTACAGATGATCGCACCGAGCTGACACTCGATTCGATCTACATGTATGCCAATGAAATATGGTTGTGGAATACCGCATTGCCTGGATATGATGCTTTTAGCCCACGTAAATATACGACGGAGTCTGACTTAGCTTCCTACCGAAATTGCCTCTTCAACCTCCTGCAATATGCAAGAAGGGATAACGGTACACCCTACGAGCAACCCGTTGGAAGCAACCGCCTGAAATATTCTTATATGGAGGTTTCGGGTAGCGGATCATCGGATCAGCTGGCAGCCGTATCGCTAGAAGGCATCGGTGACGACTATGGTTTTGAAGTGGGGCAATATGTGTCGGGAGATGTACGCTTATTGTATGTTAATCCCGGTTCAGTTGCTCATCATGCAGGATTTAAACGTGGTGACCGTATTCTGCGTATCAATGGTGTAGAGATTACGACTACTGGGGTGGTACGTACCTTAATAGGCCAATCCGAAATCAACTTGGAAGCTATAAGCCCAGATGGTATGACTAAAACAGCTTCACTAAGAAAGGGCCCCTATTCGAGCAATGGCGTCTTAAAAAATAAGGTGATAGAATCCAGTGGTCAAAAACTAGGTTATCTTGCATTGGCAAGATTTGCCAACGTCCATGGTCTGGAAGAGGATCTGGAAAATATATTCCAGACCTTTGCCGTACAATCGGTGGAGACGTTGGTCGTCGACCTGCGCTATAATACCGGGGGATACGTTAAGGTGGTCGAAACCCTTGGCAACCTGATGGCTCCATCCACGCTGAATGGTAAAACGATGTATGCCGAGCATTTTAATCAGACCATGCAACAGGGTAAAGCCACTATCCTCAAAAATCAGCCATATTATGGCGCAGATGGCAAACCTGTCACGATCCAAGGCCGCCCGGCGACATATCATGATGTGGATTACAGTACCACGAGGAACACCAGGACTTTCCAAAAAGCAGGAAACTTCCAATCCTTGAAGAAAGTATATTTTATCGTGAGTGGAAATACAGCTTCGGCTTCCGAAATGTTGATACAGATCTTTAGGCCTTATGTGGACGTCAAGATTGTAGGTATGACAACCTATGGTAAACCCGTCGGGTTTTTTGGAGTCAACGTCGATAAATACACGGTTTATTTCAGCAGTTTCCATATCCGTAATGGTGACGGAGAAGGAGATTATTATGATGGCATTATACCCGATATCCCTGCTACAGATGATATTGGTTATGACTTCGGTGACGTTCGTGAAGCGAGCTTATCGGTGGTGTTATCGGACATAAGCGGTACATCGGCTTCCCTCCGGAGCAAGGCTTTACCAAAGGCAGTACAAACCGAAGAAACGGGATACCGCGTTTCCGGATTTAAAGGAGTCGTGGAAGACCGTGTGCAATGGAGAAAAGAGTAGGGACGAAAGCTCAATGGGGATACTTCGGACTAAGAGATATCACCATTGGTCCATTTTATCATACATACAGCATTTAATCCTCTTTCAAAAGCTGAAAGGTGTTTTCAATATGCTGTCCGGAAGCTTTCCAATCGTCGTGGCCAGGTATCACTAAATTGATTGCTGGATAGTGGGCCAGTAATCTTGCTATAGAAGGTTTCCATTCTTTGACATTGCCATCGCCCGTAAAGCCTAGATTTTTCGCGTCGGCACTTTTGATAAAGCAACCGCCGTCCAGTATTTTGTAATCGGGAAACCACACCACTACGTTGTCCATGGAGTGTCCCGGACCGAAGAAATCAAACACAAAAGATTCTCCTCCGATAGAATAAGTCTTACCTTCTTTGATGCTATGCATCGCCAGTGACTTACCATTCTCGCGCAATAGTTCGTTTGTACGCGTTGTTGCGTAAGTCGGGATACCAACTTTGTTATAATAACCGAAACCTCCCGCGCGATCTTCGTGCCAATGGGTAGCATATACGCCAATGACCGGCAGACCGTGTTTTTCCTGTATGCTATCTAAGAGGGGTTGATATTGGGAAGGATCCCACGGGGTATCGAAAAGCAATACACCCTTTTTTGTGATAAGGTATAGCGCATTTGCTGAAACTTTTGTGCCTTCATATTCTTGATACGTAGTGTAAAGGTAGAGGCTAGGGTTAATCTGTTCTATAATTAAGGGTCTTTCTTGCCCAGATAGGCTGGCTTTTTTGATACCTTTCACTTTTTCTATCCAGATCCGGTTTAGCCATAATTCTTCGTTTCCGTCTACTTGAAATTCCACTTTGTATTGGCCGGCTTGACCGACAGTGATTTCGCCGATGCGGTTGTCCACAAATTCATCGGTGTAATTGTTTTCGTTGGGTTCGGCGACCACTTTTCCATTTGGTGCAATAGAACCGCGCAACGTATGGTCACCTGCGCGTACCGAGAGGGAAATGTGTTCGTTTGTAGGGTTGTGCGCTGATAGATCAACACGGTAAGTGCCCGTTTCCGTAAGATACAGTTCCCAGGCTATTTTTTCGCCAGCTGTCTGTACATGAGCCGGACGTGTATTATCCGCTTTCAAAATTGAAAGGTTTCCGCTATTTGTAGCGTTCTGACCCGTCAGTGTAAATCCTCCGAAAGTAGATTCTGCTACGATAGTCGGAGATGTTACGATATTGCCATAGGTTAATCGCACAACCGATACAAAAGGGTCGCTCTGCTGTTGCGGCAATTTTATATGTGTCAACGGGCCATATTGTTCAAACGATAAGGATTGGTTTCCTTCGACGGATAACAATTCTGCTTTTTGAGGCTTACTGTTTATTCCCGATAAACGAAGCTTTCCGTCCAGCGGCCAGTTCAATATATGGAGATAAACCGTATTACTTTTTCTACTTTTAGTGATCTTACCCCAGTCGTGTTGATCAAACCGCAGATCAAGCCCGGTATTATTGTAGACCGCTTCGCCATATTGCCCAAGCCATTTTCCTATATCGTTGAGGCGGCTGATACTCTCATAAGGTATTGCACCATCGGCTCTGGGACCAATGTTTAACGTGAAACCTCCGTTGAGGGCTACATTGCTGATCAATGACTCAAAAAGTTGACCGGTTGATTTCCACTCTTTTTCTTGCCCGTTGTAACCCCAGGAATGGGCAATGGTGCCGGGTGTCTCCCAGGGGTGATCAACATAGCTCGTGCCAAATTGATTGTCTCCTAATGTCTCAAAGTCAACGTATTTAGCATCGGTCGGCAGGCCAAGACGGGAATTGATCAGGCAGTTGGGTTGTAGTTCACGGATAAGAGCAACGGCTTGTTCCAGCTGCTCTCGTTTAAATATTGTCTTCTCGTAGGGAATCCACATATCGAACCACATGATAGCGATATCGCCATAATTGGTCAAAAGTTCCCGCATCTGCGGGATAGCTTTTTCTTGCCAGTACTCGTCAAACTGTTCGTCTGTTACATGTCCGGTTAATTCCTGATTATGATCCCATGCATAGGGGTGTTCCCAATCGAGCCAATGAGAGTAATAAAATCCGAGCTTCATATCATGTTTGCGACAGGCGTCGGCAATCTCTTTGATGACATCACGGTTCGTTCCAGACAGTTTCGGTAAGGAATAATCGCCTATGTTGGTATCCCATAGCGCTACGCCGTCGTGGTGTTTTGAAGTGATGATAATATATTTCATGCCCGATTTCTTGGCGAGTAAAACCCATTCTTCTGGATCGATTCTATCCCATACAAAACGCTTTGCTAGGGCGCCATATTCTTCTTTGGAAATACGATTCCGGTATCGGATCCACTCCGCGTAATTGTTGGCATAACGGAGTGGCTCACCCTTCCATAGTCCTTCGGCAGCACTGTATAGCCCCCAGTGAATAAACATTCCATAGCGCGCTTCCTCGAACCATTCGGTACGGGATACTTGAGCCTGAGTGAAGAAAAATGTAAAACAATACAGCGATATGATAAGCCACCACGTTTTATACGGGATATGTTGTGTCATGCAAGGAAAGATTTTATTAACCCTAATATAAATAATATCCACGTAAATCGAAACCTTCCTTGTTTTATCTGCGGGGCCTAAAAGGGTTGGTGAGAAAGAGAAATCCCCAATGCTCGCTGGCCTCGGGGATTCTTTGTTTTTATTCAAATTGCAATGTATAATTAATGTTGTTTTGCCCACCAAAGGGGAGTGAATACGTTATCTTGACCATCTAAAAGTGAGACAGCTACATTGTAACCTTCTAATGATCCGCTTTTAAAATTGGATGGATAAGGTAGTCTCTGTGGGTAGAATTTGATACTGTTAGTCATGTAATTAGCACTTGTGAGATCTGGCATATTAGTAAGTGCAACTTCTATGGCAGGATTCTCGAAAAACGGTAAACCCAGTCTTCTGTGGTCATTCCAAGATTCCAATGGTAACCAAGGCAAATTAGCAATAAATTTTTGGGTGATAATCTTCGTCAACGCATCATTTTTGACTGTTCCGTTTTTATATAAGTTATTTGTCGGATATTTAATCGTAACCGTACGGTTTGCATTCGAATAACCATCGATGTAAATCATGTCCTTCCCTGCTTCTGGTTCGGCAGTGTGTGTGAATTTGACAGAAGTCCCAACACGATTAAAATCTTCAGATGCTAAATACTGTGTTGCATATTGGCCCACATCCCAATAATCAAAATTTGCTTTCACGCCATCCTCATAGGCCTCTTGTGCGGTAGTTCCAGTGTTCCAGCCTCGCAAAGACGCTTCGGATAAAAGAAAATATGTTTCCCAATTGGCGAAGAATATACGTGAATTTGTAGATCCACGAAAAGTTTGTGAAAGCGCCGGTAGTTTACCTACCAACACATTATACATATTGTTTTTACTCCCTTTTTCTCCCCAGCTTCCAATCGCAAAAGCGTTCCAGGTAAATTTTGTATCTAGTTTAATAGTATCTCCGGGTGCATTCACAAGATAACTTGTTGTAATTTTCGCCTCATTGTTATCCGCTAAAAAATTTGGATTGGTAAAATCACCGGGAATGAAGAATGCTTTGTAAGCTCTGGGATCTATTTTATTAGGAAGACCATCGAGCCAATATCCCGCCGAAGGATCATTGGTCATGAGGGTGAATTGCCTATCATACTTTTTACCCAAATAGTTTTCCGGCTTTATATAGCTTTGCATGGATGCGTTGCTCAGCTGGTCAGAAGAAGGAATACCGCCTAAACCAATATAAATATTATTGAGTGTAGTTGGGAGAACTTGTGAGTTCCAAGATCTGGACATGACCCCCGATAGCGGATCCCAACCTGGTCTTTCTGCTACCGTAAAGTTATGAGCGGCATCTTCAATAAATAGTCCGACAGAAACAGCGTCTTCAAATTCCTCTTTTGCTTTTGCAGGTTCTACTTCCGAAAGTCGCATAGCTAAGCGGAGTCGTAGGGAATTGCCATATCTTTTCCATTTTTCCCAAGAAAATTGATAAGCACGATCGTATTTTTTTATTCGATCATCCGTAGGAGCGGAAACATCTAACTTATTAACCGCATCCTTAAGTTCAGCCAATGCGTAATAATAAACATCTCGTGTCGAGGAAGGAGTGGGATTCGTTCCATCGGAGTTTTCGATAGGCACTGGACCAAAGTTATCGGATATCTCCGTTAGTAGGTAAGCTCGCCAAATTCTAGAAACCTGTAGCATATTCGCAGTGTATTCAAACGCCGCGTCCTCAGCTATTTGCCCCTCAGCTTTTTGGATTGCTAAATGGATATTACTGTGCCATTGACTCGAGTATTTCCAATATTCAGCCGACCAAGAGTCGTTGGCTGCACCCACGGCTAAACCACTGCTTAAGTGTTGTCGGCCCGCCGTTTTCCAATCTAATACGAAAATCCTTTCAGCAATATTAGGGTCTTGTTGCGCATCGGTCAACGATTTGTTAAAAAAGTATTCTGGTTGAGTTAATGCGTCATTGACGTTATAAGGATGTGTATTTATTTCGTCAAATTTAGAACACCCGATAAATCCGGTACCTAATGCTATGACGACTGCAATTTTTTTTATGTTATTTTTCATTTTAATTCGGTATTAAATTAAAATCCAATGGTTAAATTAAGAAAATAAGATCGCGCCGTTGGGGTAGAAAAGTTTTCGAAACCAACCGCATTTGAACTGATTGCAAATACAGATTCAGGGTCTACACCATTTGCATAGCTTTTGATCATCCATACGTTGTTGGCGGTTAATCCTATTTTAACACGTTGTACAACAGTGTTTTTGAGCATAGCATTTGGTAGTGAATAACTTAATGATACGTTTCGCAAACGCACATTTGTCGCGTCATATATATTGCGCTCTGTGATACCTAGATTAGGATTGCCAATTGCACTCCAATACTGTTGAGGATTCACTTCTACCGTGTTAACGTTGTAACCGCCGCTCCCGTTACTTACGACACCGTCTACCACAAACCGATCTCTATTCCCGTTATTTACTGTCACTGCCGCAACTCCGAATTGCTGTAACGCTGCATTTGTTCCGGAGAAGAATTTGCCACCGAATCTTCCGTCGACGAGAAAACTTAGTCCGAAATTTTTATAGGAGAAGGAGTTGGTAATACCTAAAAGCGCGGAAGGATTTTGCTTTCCTAAGAATGTGGAAGGTCCTTCTGTTGGTAAGCCATTGGCGGCCACAATCATTTTTCCGAAATGCTCACTATTAGGATCTTCTACTCTGGCATACGATGAACCATAGATTTCGCCGTAATCATAACCTTCATCTGCTTTTATGGCTATATTTTCTAATGCGATTAGATTATATGTTTTTGTGACCTCGGATAATTCAATGATCCTATTTCTATTTTTGGAGAAATTCACGTCCATGTTCCAGTTCAGTTTTTCTGAACTTTCTAAAATTCTCGCATTCAACGAAATTTCTACACCTTTATTTTCGATATTTCCGGCATTGATATATTGACGTTGGTATCCGCTGAAAGGATCCATAGGAACATCAATGATCTGGTTTGTTGCGTTGGTTTTGTACCAGGTAAAGTCTACTCCGATACGGCTGTTGAAAAACCTCGCCTCGATACCTGCCTCATACGTTTTGATCAGTTCGGATTTGATGTTTTCATTATACATGACGTCTTCTCGTGTCGTTACCGTATTGCCATTTGGATCTTTTTCCAACTTATATGTATTGTACAATTGAAACGGATCTAAGTCATTACCTACAGCAGCATAGGATCCTCGGATCTTAGCGTAACTCAGCCAGTTAGGCAGAGAACCTCCATTTTTGTTGATTAAATCCGTCACGATTAAAGACGTGTTAATGGAGGGATAGAAAAAAGAACGGTTCTCTCTACTCAAAGCCGAAGACCAATCATTTCTTCCGGTCAGGTTTACAAACCAAATGCCATCATAATTGAGTTCGGCTGTGGCAAAAACAGAGTTTATTTGCTTTTCGCTGGGGGTTGTTTTAATATTTGGATTACTAATGCCATTGTTAGGATTGAAAACATTCGGAATAATCAATTGGCCGATGTCAGTTGTTCTGTATTCTGATTTCGTACGCATAATTTGACCAAATAGCGAGGCGGCTCCTCCCCATTTTCCCCAAAGATTGTCTTTTCTGGCGTTTACAGACAGCATGTAATTATTTTCATAGAAATTGTTGTTGCCAAATGAATAGCTGCCTTCGCCATCATTTGTTAATGGACTTCCTGCATAGGTTCTGTTATCAATGGTGGTGTAGTATATGTCTGAGCCTAATCTCGCTTCTGCATTTAACCATTCGTTGAAATCATATTTTAAAGATCCACTTAAAAGAAACCGATCTCTTTTGTCATTGTTTAATCGATATCTTTCAATCCAATACGGGTTTATTTCGTTCCCATTACCAAACCATAGCATATCTCCGTTACTCGCAGAAGCTGCATCAAATTCTGTAATGTCTAAAGAACGTGGGAACAAAAACAATGAGTTATACATGTTGGATTGATTCTGCCCAGCTATTGGGCGATTTTTTGCATCGATTTTCATGTATTGGGCTTTCACATCGGAAGACCATTTTTTGTTCTCGCCAAAAGTCGTTGTAACCCGTGTCATCAAATTCAATCTGCTCATGGACGATCCTGGGATTAAACTTTTATCATTAAGATAAGTAGCCGACGTGTAGAGGTTAGTGTTGTTGTTTAATTGTTGTTGAAATGTGATGTTTTGTGTGTGATTAATCCCGGTGTTGAAAAAATTTCCGATGTTGTCGTGGTTTCTTAAAGTCGTGTTTTGTCCGTTCCAATTGGTTACGGTTTGTCCCTCTATTTTTGCACCCCAGCTATTAAATTGTGTATTTACAAAACTTCCATCCGTACCTTGACTAAAATCGTTTTGAAGTTCGGGTATCATGAATAAAGTTTCAATTCCTAACGTGGAAGAGTAAGTGATTCCGGAGCCTTTTTGTGCGCTCCCAGATTTTGTCGTGATAACTATTACACCATTTCCTCCTCTAGAACCATAAAGTGCAGCCGCTGCACCACCTTTTAAAACGGACATGCTCTCAATATCTTCTGGATTTAAATCACCTAAACCGTTTCCTAAATCAGTAGACGGATTCCAAAAGTCATTGTTCTTATCGGGGTTACCTGCGCGGTTATTCATTGGAATACCATCTACAACGATAAGAGGCTGATTGTCTCCTTTTAACGAGTTAAATCCACGAAGGATGATTTTTGAAGAAGAAGCGGGACCATTAGAACCTTTTACTACCTGTAGACCTGCTATTTTTCCAGTGAGTGCATTAGAAATATTCGGTTCTTTTGCATCAACTAATTGATCACCTTTTAGATCTTGAAATGCATAACCAAGAGATTTCTTTTCCCGTCTGATTCCCATGGCCGTTACCACAACCTCGTCAATCGCCCCGGCATCTTCCTGCAGGGTGATGTTTAATACTGTCCTAGATACAGATAAATCTTGTGATAAGTAACCAACCATCGAGAATCTTAAAACTTGCCCATTGTTTGCTTGGATAGCGTAGTTACCTTCCGCATCTGTCTGCGTGGCGACCGTGGTGCCAATTACAGCAACAGTAACACCGGCGCGTGCTCCGTTTGCATCCGTTACTCTCCCCGTAACGGTCTGCTGTGCAAATAACGTCGTTACGCTAAAAAGCATAACTAACATTAAACTGCAGCATTGTTTGTAAAATTTGTTCATAGTTTTACATTAGTTAATTGTTTGTTGTGTGTGTATGTCCCAATCCATTTGCTGCACGGCTATGCAGGTGGAGGCGAGCAATTGGATATCCTTGATTTCTGATATTTGTATGGATGTACATTTTGCCAAGCGTGGTATACAATACTCCTGAATGGACGATTGAATTTGGGGTAACAATACATCCCCAAACATGGCACCCCTTCCACTGATAACAATGGTTTCGGGATTTAAGATATGAATGAGCGTAGCGATACCTTTTCCCAACATATAAGCTATCTTCCTGATGGCTATAATTGTTACCTGATCACCCCTGACGTACGCTTCATAAACATCCTCCAATGAAATGTTTTGGTGTTGATGGTAGGTCGCCTCCAGCGATGAAGGTTGTCCCTCTTGTATAGCGTCAATGATATATTCAATAGCGCATAATAACGATGCGGCTACCTCCAGACAACCTTTCTTGCCACATGAGCAGAGTTTGTCTTCACTTGCCAAAGGGATATGGCTAAACTCGCCCGCGAAGCCACTATGCCCCTTAAAAAGCTTTCCGTCGACAATCATGCCTAGACCAACACCCCAGTTTAAGTTGACAACCAATGCGTCTGGTGCGTCCTGGATCAAGCCGAAGTTCCTTTCTGCAATAGCTATTGCGGCAGAATCATTTTCCAGGTAAGTCGGGATTTCGAAATGTGATTGAATATTTTCACGAAGGTTATATAAAGGAGACTGTGGTGAAAACGAGTTGTTAATGCCTTTTTTTGAATCTACAAAGCCAGGCATCGTAATGCCGATACTTAAGATTTTATCTGTTGAAAATTCAGAAATAACCGTCGTCAACGTGTCGATTATTTTGGTATAAATGTCTGGGTCATCCAATAAATGAGACGATATTTTCTTTGTAGGCAGAAGCTGCTGATTGGCGAGGTCAACGGCAGAAATATGGGTAGCATATTGATCCATAGCCACAGCGATAATACACCCCTGTTTGTCACTGTTCAGCATAAAGTGTATAGCACGCCGTCCACCGGTAGATGCCCGCAGACCACAACTTATAACTAGTTTGGCAACAAGAAGTTCATTAATCGCTTTCGTGATGAGGGGGATACTCTTGCCAATCTGACTGCTCAATTCCGCAATAGACTGGTTCGGAGAAAAATATAAAGCCCGTAAGATAGATAGTTTTAGGCTCTCCATGGTGATTATATGTTTATTGTGTAGTTTTCCTGTTTACTTAGCTGTTGTAAATATATATGTATTTATTATTAACTTCCAAATACTTTTTAAAATTTTTTAAAAGTATAGCTTGACATATGTTTTTTTATATAAACATTCGTGCTATTGTAACAAAGTTGTGGTCGTAGAAGAGGATATTTGCTTAATTTTATAGATTCGTTTTTATATAAAATCTAAATGTTGATGACAGAGCAACGTTATTATTCCTTAGACGTATTTAGAGGAGCAACCGTGGCGTTAATGATTTTGGTTAATAATCCAGGCACTTGGGCGTATATGTTTACACCTTTAAAGCATGCAGCCTGGCATGGTTGTACGCCAACAGATCTGGTGTTTCCGTTCTTTTTGTTTGCTGTTGGAAATGCGATGGCGTTTGTGATACCTAAGCTGCAAGATGCGGGACAACCGGTGTTTTGGAGGAAAGTAATCAAAAGAACCTTGTTGATTTTTGCCATAGGTTTGTTTCTGAACTGGTGGCCATTTGTACAGTGGGTAGGGGATGATTTGCAGTTTCGGGAATGGGTGGATCCGGATAATGTGGAGCGTGGTGTCCGTATCTTCGGTGTTTTGCAACGTATTGCCGTCTCCTATTTTTTTGCTTCTATTTTAGTCTATTTCTTTAAGCCCAAAAGTTTAATTTATATATCGACTATACTATTATTCGGCTATTGGGGGCTTTGCGCGTTTTTAGGACAGGAAGATCCCTATTCATTGGAAGGGTGGTTCGGAACGGCTATTGACAAATTAGTATTGGGTGTTGCACATATGTATAAAGGAGAGGGGGTGCCTTTTGATCCCGAAGGTCTGATGAGTACCATACCTGCAATCGTGCAAGTGGTATTTGGTTATTTGATAGGGATGTTTATTCGGAAGCAGGGACAAGTTGATTGGTTATGGGCAAAGGTGCCTGCAACAAGCGAACCTCATTTTAAACTGCTATCCGGATTATTCGTGACCGGATTCATCATGTTGGTGTTGGGTTGGGCGTGGTCGCTTGGATTTCCGATCAATAAGAAAATATGGACAAGTTCCTATGTGCTTTATACGACAGGGTTGGGTATTCTTTCGCTAGGTGTGATGATTTGGTTTCTGGAAATACAGCATATAAAAAACAGCACAACAAAGTTTTTTGATGTTTTCGGTAAAAACCCACTGTTTATTTTTGTGCTTAGCGGCTTATTGCCTCGGTTCTTGGGATTATTTCGGATCTCGGATGGTGTTTCTTCAGAGGGTGTGCCACAGTATGTAACGGCTTTGTCTTGGTTTTATAAATATATTTGTGCAAAAATTCCGGGGCCGCCGGAATTAGGTTCGTTTGTTTATTCCCTTTGTTTTTTAGGTGTAATGTGGGGGATTTGTTATGTGTTGGATAAGAAAAAGATATATATTAAAGTGTAAAGCTTAAAATTTAGAATTTTAATTTCTATCTTTGCGCTCAATTAATAATTTTTTAACGCTTTAATATTATTCAAGAGATGTATTTAAGTAAAGAATACAAAGCTGATATCTTCGCAGAATTTGCAGGTTCAGCAACAAACACAGGTTCTACAGAAGGACAAGTGGCTTTATTCACTAAAAGAATTGCTCATTTAACGGAGCATTTGAAAAAAAACAGAAAAGATTTTAACACACAACGTGCTCTACAGATTTTGGTAGGTAAGCGTCGTTCATTATTAGCTTACCTGTACAAAAAAGATATCGAGCGTTACCGTGCGATTATCAAAGGACTAGGCTTACGTGATATTATCAAAAAATAAGCTTTTAGTTGATCAACAAGAAAAGGCCGTTTGCGATTGTAAACGGCTTTTTTGTTAGGAAAAAAGAACTTAAAAAAAATTATTACATTTGTAAGAATTTTAAAAGTCTATAAATAAGGTGACATACGAAAGAATAGTAAAAAGATGAACCCGTATGTCGAATGGAATCACAAATGAGTTATAACGAAAAAAAAGTAACGATCGACTTGGGCAATGGATTGGCTCCGATCGAGTTGTCTACTGGTAAATTGGCGAAACAAGCTGATGGTTCAGTAGTGTTGAAACAAGGGGATACCATGTTATTAGCGACGGTGGTATCTGCAAGAGAACCAAAAGAGGGGGTGGATTTTCTTCCACTTTCCGTCGATTATCAAGAAAAATATGCAGCGGCAGGTCGTATTCCAGGTGGTTTCCTTCGCCGGGAAGCAAGGTTGTCGGACTATGAGGTTTTAATTTCCCGTTTGGTCGATAGAGCGTTGCGTCCGTTATTCCCTGAAACATACCATGCAGATACACAGGTGATGATTTCCTTGATTTCTGCTGATAAAGATATCATGCCAGATGCGTTAGCTGGTTTGGCCGCTTCGGCGGCAATAGCGGTTTCCGATATTCCTTTCAACGGTCCTATTTCGGAAGTGCGTGTTGCCAAAGTTGATGGTCAATTGGTTATTAACCCTCGTTTATCTGCATTAGAAAATGCGACGTTGGAGTATATCGTGGCAGGTTCTGCGCAAGATATTGTCATGGTAGAGGGAGAGGCTAAAGAAATTTCTGAAGCGGAAATGGTGGAAGCAATTGCTTTTGCGCACGAGGCAATAAAGAAGCAAGTGGCGGCTCAAGTAGAGTTGGCAAATTTGGTTGGTGCCGTTGTAAAACGTGACGGTAACCATGAACCCTCGAATCTTGATTTACGTGATGCGATTTTTGCAGCTACCTATGATAAGGTATATGCTGTAGCGAAATCGGGTTCTACGAAACACGAGCGTACGGAACAATTTGCAGCAATAGGAGAGGAGTTTTTTGCAACAATGGGCGAGGATATTGACGATGAAACAGCATTCTTGGCAAAGAAATATTACCATGATGTGCAGTATGATGCTGTTCGTAATCTTGTGTTGGATGAAGGTGTCCGTTTGGATGGTCGTGATGCGCGTACCGTTCGTCCGATTTGGTCTGAAGTGGATTATCTGCCTGCAGCACATGGATCAGCTGTTTTTACGCGTGGAGAAACGCAATCATTAACATCGGTGACACTAGGGGCAAAAGATGATGAGCAGATGATTGATGGTGCATTTATTCATGGATACAATAAGTTTATTTTACACTATAATTTCCCGGCATTTTCTACAGGTGAGGTGCGTCCAAACCGTGGGCCAGGTCGTCGTGAAGTAGGGCATGGTAACTTAGCTATGCGCTCGTTGAAGCAGGTGTTACCTGCGGAGAACGAAAATCCTTATACTATCCGTGTGGTTTCTGATATTTTAGAATCCAATGGTTCGTCTTCGATGGCGACAGTGTGTGCAGGTACGTTGGCACTAATGGATGCAGGTGTGAAATTAAAAGCGCCAGTTTCGGGTATCGCGATGGGGCTTATCACCGATGAGAAAACAGGTAAGTATGCTATCCTTTCCGATATCTTAGGCGACGAGGATCATCTCGGTGATATGGATTTTAAAGTGACCGGTACAGAAAATGGTATTGTGGCTTGTCAAATGGATCTGAAGATTAACGGATTGAAGTGGGAAGTATTGACGCAAGCTTTGGATCAGGCCAAAGAAGCGCGACTGCACATTTTGGGGGAGATGAAGAAAACACTTGCGGAACCTCGCGAAGACTATAAACCGCATGCGCCTCGTATTGTTTCCTTCAGTATCGATAAAGAATTTATCGGAGCGATCATCGGACCCGGTGGAAAAATTATCCAAGAGATGCAACGGGAAACAGGTTCTACTATTTCTATTGAGGAAGTCGACGGAAAAGGAATCGTACAAGTATTTGCAGATAACAAAGCCGCTATCGATGCTGCCGTTTCACGTATTAAAGCTATTGTAGCAAAACCGGAGGTGGGCGAAATCTACGAAGGTAAAGTGAAATCGATTATGCCTTTTGGCGCTTTTGTGGAAATTATGCCGGGTAAGGACGGCCTGTTACATATATCTGAAATAGAATGGAGACGTCTGGAGAGCATGGACGGGGTGTTGAAAGAGGGAGATGTCGTAAAGGTTAAATTGTTGGATATTGATAAACAAGGTAAATTAAAGCTATCTCGTAAAGCATTGCTACCTCGCCCACCGCGGGAAGAGAAACCCAAAGGCGAGACAGAAACAAAGAACGGACCGCAGGCGTAAGGCTGTTGTCTAATTATAATAAAGAGAAAAGGCTGTCAATTTGACAGCCTTTTCTCTTTATAGATACTTTTAAAGCATGATGACCGATTCTATTTTTGAAACATTCTTGTAATAATCAATGACATCTTCCGCATTGTTTACGAACGTTTCCACGGTGATGGATGTATATTTCCCGCCAGACGATACTTTTTCTGAAAACTTAGTGCTATCATGTGTAAATAGCTGTTTCACTTCTTCTTGTGCATCGCTTCCAGCTTTGACGATAAATTTAAAGGTATACATCGAAGGAAACTGTTCAACGGAATTTAACTTTACGCGAAAATTATCGTAGAAGTCTGTTGAATTGCTGTTTCCATCATCCGGAAGATCCTGGATACGAATATCATTATTAAATTCACTCATTATTTTTCTCCTTTGAACTACTATTGTCAAGAAGTATACCAGCTTTTGTTTCTTCCTTCATTGCAGAAAAAGAAAACATTTTATTAGCTTAGCCTGCGTCATGGCAAGAAAAAAGCAAATTTCGATTAGTGATATAGCAAAAGCGATGGGAACTTCCATTACCACGGTATCTTTTATCTTGAACGGCAAAGCGAAGGAGAGAAGAATTAGTGATGCCGTGAATAAAAGGGTGTTGGATTACGTGAAAAAGGTGGGGTATAGACCAAGCCAATTAGTCAGAAAGCCAGCGGGCCGGACAAAAGTGATTGCCTTATTGGTCGACAATGTCGCAGACCCTTCTTTTTCTGAAACGGGCAGATATATAGAAGAGGTAGCCGCTGAATACGGGTATCAAGTTATTTATTGCGATACAGCTAACGATTTGAATAAGGCTACACAACATATACAATTATGTATAGAAAAGGAAGTTGATGGATTGATCGTTATCCCGCCGGAAGATTTTGAAGAGACAATCACGAAGATGAAGCAGCGTATTCCGATAGTCTTGTTCGATCGATTTATACCCGATATTGAAATCAGTTATGTGGTTTCGGATAACCGGAAAGGGGCTTATGATGCAACTAAATACTTGCTGGAGCAGGAAAATAAACGGATAGGGTTAGTCAGTTTATATTCTAATCAGACGCATATACGAGGGCGGCTGGATGGTTATATGGATGCTATGGACGAATTTCGAATGCAATCTTTTATTAGGAAGGTGCGTGTGGAAAGCTCGCCGGATGAGATAAAGGAACAAGTGACCGAATTTATCGTTGATAATAAGCTGGATGCCGTATTGTTTGCGACGCATTCCTTAGCTGTTAATGGATTGAGGGGAATAAAGGAAAAGGATATAGTGATGCCGAAAATAGTAGCGGTTGGCAATCGTGTTTTGCTCGAGCACGGTGTCGCTGATATTTCGGTTGTGGTGCAAGATGCGGCACAGTTGGCTAAAAAACTTACCGAGACTTTAGTGGGTGAGATGGAAGGGAAGCTACAGGAGGTATCTCGGATAATAATTCCTTGTCAACTGAGAAAATAGAAACCCGTTACTTCTTCGTGGGTACGAATTTCATAGAGAGTGAATTGACGCAATGCCGCGTATTTTTTGGTGTAAACCTTTCCCCCTCAAATACGTGCCCAAGATGAGCATCACATTTAGCACAAAGAATTTCCACACGCCGTCCATCCGCGTCGAGCACACGTTTTACAGCTCCCCGGATTTCGTCGTCAAAACTTGGCCACCCACAGTGCGATTCGAATTTGTCGTGTGAATGATATAAAGGTGCTTCGCATCTCTTGCATATGTAGGTTCCCTCTTCCTTATTATTAAGCAGCTCCCCGGTAAAAGGCCTTTCTGTACCTTTATGTACAATAATGTATTCCTCTTCCGAAGTCAGTTTGTTGTATTTTGTGCTGTCATCCATAGTCATAAGTGTTGATATTTGTTTACTATCTGTTTGCGATACAGATGCCTGGCTGCAAGCATATAGGGTAGCAGCTAATAACAGTAAAAGTACCCTGTAGTTAAACATAAGTCTAAGTTCGCGAACTTTCCGTATAATTTTGTTTGGTATATGTCAAGAATTGTTACTTTTTTTAAGAAGGAAGGTTCTGTACCATGTATTTTTGAGGGGGTAGATATGCCGTTTTTATAGGGTTTTTTGGAATTATTTAGAATTGTTTTAAATTGATAATTTGCGTCATTAAATTGTCACTGATTGCTTAAATAGTTATACTTTTGTGCATTGTTTGAAGGGTCTAGACCGTCTAGACGACATGTTTTAAAAAGTTTTATATCACAAATAAATAGTATAAAGTGCTAAATATGAGAAATATCTCATCCGTTTTGGGAAGACTTGCAAAGTCGGTATCGGTTGGTCTGGTACTGTTTTTTGCCGTTACAATGGCGCATGCGCAGGATGTTAAAGAGGGAGAGACCCTTTTCAAATCGAAATGTACAACTTGTCACAGTGTGACGAGGAACATGGTGGGTCCAGCGTTGGCAGGGATGTCGGAAAGACATTCGGAAGAGTGGTTGATCTCTTGGATTCACAATTCGCAGGCAATGATTGCTTCTGGCGATGAGGCCGCGGTTCAGCTTTTCAATGATTGGAACAAATTGGTCATGACATCTTTTACGGATTTGTCTGATGACCAAATTAAAAGTATCATTGCTTATGTAGACGCAGAAGAAGCTAAAGCTGCTGCTGGGCCGGCTGAAGGCACCGGTGCTGGTGCTGCTGGAGCGCAATCAAGTGACGCGAATACATTAATGATTCTTGGTTTGCTTGCTATTGTTGTTTTGGCTGTCATCGTCATTGTTGTCTTAAATCGCGTAATCCGTACCTTAGAGAAGGTCATCGCTGGTAACCAGGCTGCGATTGAGGCTGCGCAAGCGGAAAACGAAGAATATGAGGAGAATCGTTTTGGTAAATTTGCCAGAGCTTTTGTACGCAATAAGAAATTAGTTGGTTTCGCAGTGTTGATGTTGGTAGCACTTTTAGGTGTTTGGGGATGGAATACCATGTGGAATGTAGGGGTTCACACAGGGTATCAGCCTGTACAGCCTATTAAGTTTTCGCATCAGATCCATGCGGGTGTTAACCAGATTGAGTGTCAATATTGTCACGGAGGAGCGTTTAAATCGAAAAATGCATCTATTCCTTCGGCTAACGTATGTATGAACTGTCATAACACGGTTACTGCTGCAGACCACTATGATGGTGAAACCTCTCCGGAAATTGCGAAGATATATAAAGCATTAGATTATGATCCGGCTACACGTGAGTACGGAAATAATCCGAAACCTATTGAATGGGTGAGGATCCATAACTTGCCAGACTTTGCCTACTTTAACCACTCGCAGCACGTTTCTGTGGCTGGGGTAGAGTGTCAAACATGTCACGGGCCGATAGAGACTATGGAAGAAGTTTATCAGTATTCTCCTTTAACCATGAAATGGTGTGTAGATTGTCACAAAACGACGGAGGTGAATACGAACAATGAATACTACGACCAATTGATCGAGGCACACGAGAAATTGAAGAAAGGTGAGAAGATGACTGCTGCGATGATCGGTGGTTTGGAGTGTGGTAAGTGTCACTATTAATAATTAATTTAGAAATACGCAATCTTATATACAGCTTAAATGGATAGCAATAAAAAATATTGGAAAGGTTTGGAAGAATTGCAACAAACA
>PJTZ01000154.1_pt1 | contig 41600 bp, 30 predicted proteins | sample 1512131 | NCBI WGS metagenome assembly PJTZ01 (sample SAMN08177679, study PRJNA422409) | Soil metagenome, whole genome shotgun sequencing project. | reverse complement strand
GGTCGTCTCCTTTAAATTCCCAGGCTGCAACATAAGTAAAGTTTTCATCGTCACGTTTTGCTTCTCCTTCTTCCGTTTGTGATTCCAGACGGAAGTGTCCTCCACATGATTCGCTACGGTTTAGTGCATCGTCGACCATCAGTTCACCTAGCTCGAGGAAGTCTGCTACACGTCCAGCTTTTTCCAAAGACATGTTGAGCTCTTCGTTTTCACCCAATACTTTCACGTCAGACCAAAATTCTTTTTTCAATTCCTGAATCAAGCCTTTTGCTTTTGTTAAGCCTTCCGCAGTACGTGCCATACCGCAGTATTCCCACATGATATTTCCTAATTTCTTGTGAATATCATCTACGGTTTTGGAACCTTTCAGGCTTAGTAACGCATTGATTTTATCTTCAACCTCTTTACGTGTTTGCTCGAAGGCAGGGTTATTTTTATCAACTGGTGCAAAGCTTCCCAAATTAGCAAGATAGTCACCCACAGTATATGGAATAACAAAATATCCATCGGATAGACCTTGCATAAGCGCAGATGCACCTAAACGGTTAGCGCCGTGATCAGAAAAATTACATTCGCCGAGGGCATACAATCCAGGTACGGTAGTCATCAAATTATAGTCTACCCAGATACCTCCCATGGTATAGTGTACTGCAGGGTAGATACGCATTGGTTGTTCATACGGATTTTCGTCCGTAATTTGGTAATACATGTCGAATAAGTTACCATATTTAGCCTCTACCGTATCTTTTCCCAAACGTTTTATAGCATCGGCAAAATCCAAGAAAACGGCGACACCGGATTTACCTACACCGCGACCGTCGTCTACCATTTCTTTCGCATTACGGGATGCCACATCACGCGGTACCAAGTTACCAAAAGAAGGATATTTTCTTTCCAAAAAGTAATCCCGATCCTCTTCCTTAATATCCGCTGGCTTTAATTGCCCTTGGCGTAATTTTTCAGAAAGTTCTTTTGTCTTCGGAACCCAGACCCGTCCATCGTTACGAAGCGATTCCGACATCAATGTCAGCTTGGATTGGTGATCGCCTGTTACTGGAATACAAGTAGGGTGGATCTGTGTATAACATGGGTTTGCAAAGAAAGCACCACGTTTATGCGCTCTCCAGGCGGCAGTAACGTTACATCCCATAGCATTGGTAGAAAGGAAGAATACGTTTCCGTAACCTCCGGTGCACAGCAATACAGCGTGCCCTTCGTGTGACTCTATTTTACCCGTTACCATGTCGCGCGTGATGATACCACGTGCATGTCCGTCAATTTTCACCAAATCCAACATCTCATGGCGGGTGTAAGAAATGACTTTTCCTTTTCTTATCTGGCGGTTCAATGCAGAATAAGCGCCTAATAACAATTGCTGTCCTGTCTGCCCACGTGCATAGAACGTACGGGATACTTGTGCTCCTCCAAAAGAGCGGTTGTCCAATAACCCGCCATATTCGCGAGCAAAAGGAACGCCTTGTGCCACACATTGATCTATGATATTAACGGAAACCTCCGCTAAACGATATACATTCGCTTCACGTGCGCGGTAGTCTCCTCCTTTAATGGTGTCGTAGAATAAACGGTAAACAGAGTCACCGTCATTTTGATAGTTCTTGGCGGCATTTATACCGCCCTGTGCAGCAATAGAGTGTGCACGGCGCGGGGAATCTTGGTAACAGAATGTTTTGACGTTGTAACCAAGTTCTGCCAACGAAGCTGCTGCTGATGCCCCTGCCAAACCTGTACCCACCACAATGATGGTGAACTTGCGTTTGTTGGCTGGATTGACCAGCTTCATATTGAATTTATGTTTTGACCATTTCTCGGCTAATGGGCCTGCAGGTACTTTCGAATCTAACATATTTTAAATAATTTATATTTAACAGATATGGATATATCCTCAAATATTATTTAACGAAATAAAAATATAATGGCATCAATGCAAAACCAATCGGAATGATGACACCGAACCCCCAAACACCTAAAAACTCAATGATAGGTACATATTTTTTATGGGTAACACCCAACGTCTGGAAAGCTGACTTGAATCCATGAATCAAGTGAAACGACAAAGCCACCATGGCAAGGACATAGAAAATGACTATCCCAATATTCTGGAAAGCAAAGTCCACTTGTTTATAAAGATCCCGTGCTTTAATGATTTCTACATTATTTTCAACGGTGACCTGATAGTCGTTAAACTCATCGGCTTGTATTTCCTGTACAGTGGTTTCACCTGTTGCAAGATCTGTGCGATATTCGACATACGGCACTTGATCGTTATGGTATTTCCACCAGAAGTTGTACATGTGTGTGGCTAGGAAAACCAAGATGATGGTTCCTAAGATCCCCATGTTACGGGAATTCCACTTGCTATTTGCAGCGCCATTGAATTGTGCGTAGCCAATAGGACGAGCAGCCTTGTTTTTCATCGTCAAGACTAAGGCATAAATAGCATGTAAAATGATTGAAGCATAAAGTAGATATGATACTACTTTAATGGGGGTAAAGTGGGTCATGAAATACGCATACTGATTGAAGGCGTATCCCGCATCGTTTTTAAATAGCTGCAAGTTACCAATCAAATGAACGATCAGGAACACACATAAAAAAATCCCCGTCAAGCTCATGATTAGTTTTCTTCCAAGTGAAGAATTTAAAACTGGCTTTGAATTACTCATTATCCTAGATGTTTATATATTATTTTCGCAAATCTATTTATTTGTTAACACAAATATGACAAAGAAGTAGGGAAAACAAATAATTTAGAACGTTTCTAATCAACAATAAGGGGTTGCCCACTTTGAGCAACCCCTTATTGTTTTCTTGGAAAGCTTTTAGCCAGTATGGCATGTAGAAACTATAAGAAAGAATACCCTACCCCTATAGTCCACATTCTTATTTTCTGATTGCCTGTTTCGTTCAAATTGGTCAATCCGTGCTCGTATCGTAAATCTACTGTAAAGCTACTGATGTCGGCGCCAATACCACCGATGATACCGGTAGAATTCTTTTTATAGGCACCCCAATTGGTGGCTTCACTTAAGTTAACGACTTTGCCGTCTTGTGCGAAAGAAAATACCGGGCCTGCTTGGATACGAGCACCTATAGGGCCGATTCCAATTCGTGTGCCCAACAGAATAGGCATGTCCATGCTTTTAAATGTTGCATCCCCCTCATCACCATCTTTTGTAATACCCGCTTTTTTACTGGCATAATAAAGCTCCGGTTGTACATGGAATCCTGCAATTCCTACACGGCCCCAAGCACCCAATTGGAATCCTGTTTTTGTATCTGAATTAAAAAAACTTCCTTCGGATCGCAGACTAGAAAAGCCCAGCGCTCCTTTTAATCCCACTTTGAACGATGGAAATAATTGTGCTTGCGAGATGCCGATAGCGGCAATCAAACAAATTAAAGTAAGTATAGATTTTTTCATGTGAAAAATATTTGTTTATTTTATTCAACTACAATAATAAGGTATTTGTTTTAAAATTTAATATATGGGTGTGTTAAAAATAACAACGGAAGACTGGGAAATCCTAAAGATAAAATTGAGTAGAAAATATAATAGTCTAACAAGTGAAGATTTAGCTTATAGGACAGGGGACGAGGACGCGTTGGTGACGCGCCTCGCAAAGAGACTTCGACGCGATAAGGAGTATATTACATTTACGTTGGCAAAAGAACTGTCAAACTTGGAATCAAATCGTCTATAAGAATGGCAGACTTAATTACTTGGGACGATTTTGAAAAAGTAGATTTGCGTGCTGGAACTATATTGGAAGCGGTGGATTTTCCGAAGGCTCGTAAGCCTGCCTATCAATTGCGTATCGATTTTGGTGAATTAGGCATATTGAAATCTAGTGCGCAGATTACCAAGCATTATAAAAAAGAGGATTTAGTTGGTCGGCAAATTATCGCAGTCGTTAATTTTCCAAAGAAGCAAATTGCAGACTTTATGTCGGAGTGTTTGGTTACTGGATTCCCAGACGAGAATGGCGATATCGTGTTGAGCTCGATAGAAAGACATGTGCCAAATGGTACAAAATTAATATAGAAAGCAATAAATGAAAGTATATAATTTTGAGCCAACGGAATTCGATCCTGTAACAACGGATGAAGCCTACATGCGGGAAGCGTTGAAGCTAGCACAGAAGGCTTTTGAAGAAGATGAAATTCCTATTGGAGCAATAATTGTCAGTCAGGGTAAGATTATTGGAAAAGGATATAACCTTACCGAACGATTGAACGATGTGACAGCCCATGCAGAAATGCAAGCATTTACAGCAGCTTCAAATTATATGGGAGGGAAATATTTAAAAGATTGCACCTTATATGTTACCGTAGAACCCTGTGTAATGTGTGCAGGAGCATCTTATTGGACACAAATAGCCAAAGTGGTGTATGGCGCCACGGACGAAAAACGAGGTGCTTCCCGACATGGTAATCTTTATCATCCTAAAACTGAGGTGACCTCCGGTGTGCTGGCTGGGGAATGTACTGACTTGATAAAATCATTTTTTCGTAATAAAAGATAAAGAAAACGAGATTTTGGTCGTTAAATAAAACCTAAGCCAATTTGAAATTGTTATATTCGTGTTCTTAATTAATAATAATCAAAAAAACAGAAATATTATGGCATTTGAATTAGAAGCTTTACCATACGCTAGCAATGCGTTGGAACCGCACATTGACAAAGAAACCATGGAAATCCACCATGACCGTCACCACCAAGCTTATGTAGACAATTTGAACAAAGCGATTGCAGGGACAGATGCTGAAAATTTATCCTTAGAAGAAATCAACAAAAACATCTCTAAATATCCTGCCGCTGTTCGTAATAATGGTGGTGGACATTTTAACCATAAGCTTTTTTGGACTGTTTTGAGTTCAAATGGCGGCGGTGAACCTACAGGTGAATTAGCAGAAGCTATTAACAAAACCTTTGGCTCATTTTCGGAATTAAAAACACAACTGCAGAATGCAGGCGCTACCCGTTTTGGTTCGGGATGGGCTTGGTTAATTGTAAAATCAGATGGACAGCTTGCTGTAACATCCACACCAAATCAAGACAATCCACTAATGGATGTAGCAGAGGTACAGGGTACACCTATTTTAGGTATTGATGTATGGGAACATGCATACTATTTGAAATTTCAGAATAAACGTCCTGCGTATCTTGAGGCAATTTTCAACGTTATCGATTGGAATGCCGTTGCAAAGCGTTATGAAGAAGCGAAGTAGTAAGGAACAAAATAAAAAAAGCCTGGGCGATTTGTCCCAGGCTTTTTTTATTCTTCTATTCCGGCTGCGTGTTCATCAAGATCATTACCACTGACTTCCGCTCTGATTTTAGCTTCGAGCTCATCACTTAAATCAGGGTTGTCCAGTAATAAGTTTTTTACAGCATCGCGTCCTTGCCCTAATTTCGTGTCGCCATAGCTAAACCAAGAGCCAGACTTTTTGATAATGCCGTATTCTACACCCAGGTCAATGATTTCACCCACTTTGGAAATTCCTTCACCAAACATAATGTCGAATTCTGCCAAACGGAATGGTGGCGCTACTTTATTTTTTACAATTTTTACTTTAACACGGTTACCCGCTACTTCGTCACTGTCTTTAATTTGGGAAGTCCTGCGAATATCTAAACGGACGGAAGCATAGAATTTTAGTGCATTTCCACCGGTGGTTGTTTCCGGGTTTCCGAACATAACGCCAATTTTCTCCCGCAATTGGTTAATAAAGATACAGCAACAGTTGGTTTTAGAGATTGTTCCAGTTAATTTCCGTAAGGCCTGTGACATCAAACGCGCTTGAAGCCCCATTTTGGAGTCGCCCATTTCCCCTTCGATTTCTCCTTTAGGTACCAACGCCGCGACAGAGTCGATGACGATGACGTCAATAGCACCGGAGCGAATAAGATTGTCGGCAATTTCCAACGCTTGCTCGCCATTGTCGGGTTGGGAGATAAGTAGATTTTCGACGTCTACCCCTAGCTTTTGTGCATAGTATTTGTCAAAAGCGTGCTCCGCATCGATGATAGCCGCTATTCCTCCTTTTTTCTGTGCTTCAGCAACGATATGGGTTGCAAGGGTCGTTTTACCAGACGATTCCGGGCCATAAATTTCGATGATACGTCCTTTAGGTACGCCTCCAATGCCTAGTGCTATATCCAAACCGAGAGATCCAGTAGAAATAGCCTCGATAGGCTCTACCGCTGAGTCTCCTAATTTCATAATCGTACCTTTACCGTATGATTTTTCTAATTTATCTAAAGTTAGCTGTAAAGCTTTTAATTTGTCTGCGTTACTCATTTTTTTAGTATTATCTAGTCAAAAGTAAGTTTAAAATGTGAAAAGTCAAAATAATTTCGCTAATATTTTTAGTTTAATTATTGATCTTTGCTGTGACCTTTGTATAATGTGTTTCAAAATACTTGCAAAAGTATGTGATAGGGCATTCCTCGCATTTTGGACGCCTTGCCACACAAATATACCGGCCGTGGAGGATAAGCCAATGATGTGCGATAGCAATTGTATCCTTTGGAAGATATTTAACCAATTGTTTTTCTACAGCCAGGGGTGTTGTGGCACGACTTGTCAGTCCCAAACGATTGCTCACACGAAAGACATGTGTGTCTACTGCCATTGCCGGGTTGTTATATACTACGGAAGATATGACATTGGCGGTTTTTCTTCCTACGCCAGGCAATTTGATAAGATCTTCCACTTTTTCTGGTACGTCGCCATGAAACTCTTCCATTAATTTTTTAGCCATCCCAACGAGGTGTTTCGCCTTGTTGTTGGGGTAACTAACTGAGCGGATATACGTAAATACTTCATCCGGTGTGCTAGCAGCTAATGATGTGGCGTCCGGAAAACGTTCGAAGAGAGCAGGAGTCACCTGATTGATGCGCTTATCCGTGCACTGCGCGGATAAAATGACGGCAACCAGAAGTTCATAAGGATTGCTATAATTTAATTCCGTTTGTGCATCAGGGCTGTGTGTCGAAAAATACTTCACAAATTCTTGATACCGTTCTTTCTTTAGCATGAACAAAGATATTCAAAATGCTGCAAATTTTTGAAAGGTATTGTAAGGTGCTATCAATAAAAAACAAAGTCTCTAATAAATTTAGAGACTTTGCCACTTTACTTTCTTAAGCTACGGGAATAGTTCAATATATTCTCGATGATTTTGGGGCTTGGGTCTTTTGCCAATTCTTTTAAATTGGATTTTAGATTTTGTTCAAATATTTCATTAACTACCTCTATCTCGACCATGCTCTCCCTTTCCTCGCTTAATTCAGTAACATGTTCCTTTGTAAAGAATTCTACCATAAGCGTTTTGTTTATTAAGTACTTATTAAACGCAAGATAGAAATTTATAGTATATAAAATTTAACATTTTTTCACTTTTTTTCTCGAATATGTCTATCCGCCTCTTCAATAGCTGCTTTTGCATTCACAATTCCGCCAGACACACTAATTTCATCCAGGTAAACTTTCTTGGTAGATCCGTCTACTTTTATCCTTACCTTTTCATCTACCTTTGTTACAGATTTCAAGATGATGTCTTTCACCTCCCTGGCCGTAAGTTTAGGATAGTAAGAACGCAATACTGCCGCTAATCCGGATACCACCGGAGCGGCCATACTTGTTCCATCCTGTTCTTTATATGTAGATTCCGGCATAGTGGAATTAATTTTAACACCGGGTGCAAAGACATCCACCGAACGGTATCCAAAATTGGAGAATTCAGCCAACAAATCACCATCGAGCCCCGACGACGTAGCACCCACTGTAATCCAGTTGGAAGCTTCGCCCAGTACAGCATCGAGGCTATCGGTATAATACTTCATCGGATAGTTTTTGACGACATCAATATCTTTGCCATCATTGCCCGCCGCATGCACAAGGAGCACATCTTTTTCCTCTGCATATTTTATAGCCTCATCAACCGTTTTTTTATTAAATACATATCCCTTTCCGAAACTCATGTTAATTACTTTCGCACCATTGTCTACCGCATAACGTATGCCGTTTGCGACATCTTTATCACGTTCATCTCCATCTGGAACCATGCGCACGCCCATAATCTGTACGTTATCCGCTACACCGTCAATTCCAATTCCGTTATGGCGTTTAGCGCCGATAATACCCGCCACGTGCGTGCCGTGATCAGCGTCAGGGCCTTTAATATCGGCATTTCCGTAGAAACGCTCATCTGCATCTTCATAGTTGTCGCCAACAACATGCCGTGAATCGTAGTTTTTATTTAGATGATAGTCCACCTGAGCACGAAAGTATTTCACACCTTCCTCCAGTTCCTTGTAAAAGTCTTCAAAGCTCTTTTCATCGCTAAGTTCTCGTTTTGTCATACGGATCGCCATCTTCTGACGGTCAGTGTTAGGCTTGTAGGCATCAAGGTCAGCTTTTGTTATCTCCTTAATGTCTTTGCCTATTTTTTTGATGGCAATATCAATTTCTTCCTTTAACCTACCGTAGTTAAGATTTCCGAAATTTGCCTGATCGAGTTTGCTTGTATATTCGCTTATCATCTTTTGGTATGCCACGAACTCCCGGCGTTCAGCTTCGCTAAGTGGGGTGGAGGGTAATACAGATATATATTTCGGCTCGTAAATGCGAATCAAACGAGTGATTTCCAGATTATCGTATTGTACGTTTTCACCATTTGCATTCCCTATAAAGTTCCATCCATGTATATCGTCAATATAGCCGTTTCCATCATCATCTTGACCATTTCCAGTAGTTTCTTTGGAGTTTGTCCATATGACGTCTTTCAAATCTTCGTGCTTATAGTCTATACCGCCATCTAACACACCCACGACGGTAGGAGTTGATTCTCTGCCTGTTAAAAGCTCGTATGCTTTTTCGGTACTTATTCCGCGTACACCGTCTGTTTCATAATCAAGATTGTACCAATTAGGTGGATTGGTGGCTTTTGATTGGGCGTTTCCCCATAGCGGAAGTATGCTGATACCTAATAGAGCAACAAGTTTCAATGTTCTAGTCATATATTTTTGTTTCGTCAAGAGACAAATATAAGGTAACTCCGGTGTTGATGTTGTTAAAAAAACATAAATCACTATTCTTTTTACATTAACTTTATCACCAAAACTAGCTTACGATGCATAAAAACTGGAACTATATGATTATTATTGGGGCTATGGCAATATCCTGTTCTGATAACACGACAAAAAATACGGCGACTTGGCCGGAGGTTACTCCCCCTGTGGCAGAGAAAAAAGTACATGAGCGTACCATCCATGGTGACACGGTAGCGGACAATTACTATTGGATGAACGACTATTTTAAGAAAGGTCCGGATTCCGCAGAAGTTATCGCTTATTTAGAAGCAGAAAATAACTATACGGCAGCGATGATGAAAGATACCGAACCGCTGCAAGAGAAACTGTTTCACGAAATGAAAGGACGGATAAAGGAGAAAGATGAGTCCGTTCCCTATTTTAAAAACGGATACTATTATTACAGCCGTACAGAAGAAGGTAAGCAATATTATAAATTCTGTCGAAAGAAAGGAAGTCTGGATGCTCCTGAGGAGATATTGCTCGACGTGGATGACATGGCCGAAGGGTATGCCTATTATGCTGCGGGTGGCTTTTCGGTAAGCCCGGACAATAAGTTGCTTTCCTTTGGAGTGGATACCGTATCGAGAAGAGAATATACGATTTATGTGAAGAACCTCGAAACAGGTGCATTATTAGCGGACAAGATTGATCGTACAACGGGGGGCGCTACGTGGGCGAATGATAATAAAACGTTATTCTACACCGCCAAAAATCCGGTTACTTTGCTGAGTGAGAAAATCCGTCGGTATACGTTGGGTTCGGGATCTGCTGGCGATGTCGTCGTATATGAAGAGAAAGACAATACGAATTATATCGGTGTAGGAAAATCAAAAAACGGAAAACATATCATGATCTATTCGGGTGGAACACTATCGTCCGAAGTTCGCGTATTGAATGCTGATCAACCAAATAGTACCTTTGAGGTGTTCCAACCTCGGATGAAAGAGGTGTTGTATTCCGTTACAGCGTTGGCAGACAAGTTCTTGATCTTAACCAATGACGGAGCAAAAAACTTCAAGGTGATGGAATGCCCGTTGGATAAGACGACCAAAGAATATTGGAAAGAATTTATCCCTCACCGAGATGATGTGCTCGTTTCGGATGTTGATGAATTTAAAGATTATATCGTCATTTCAGAGCGCAAGAACGGCTTGACACAAATGGCGATACGATCATTGAAAGACGGAACGCAACATTACCTGGATTTTGGAGAGACAGCTTATACCGTGTATCCAAGTACTAACGTCGAATATGATACCGATATGGTACGTTACGGTTATACTTCGCTCGTAACCCCATCTTCGACATATGACTACAACATGAATACCAAAGAGAGAACCCTGAAGAAGCAGCAAGAGGTTGTTGGCGGATATGATCCGGAGAAGTATGTAACAGAACGTTTATTTGCCATAGCAGCTGATGGTACACGGATTCCTATCTCGTTGGTCTACAAAAAAGGTTTCTCTAAAAACGGGAAATCACCCTTGCTGCTCTACGGATACGGTTCCTATGGTATGTCTATGGATCCTACCTTTAATTCGTCGAGGTTGAGCCTTTTGGACCGAGGTTTTGCTTATGCTATTGCACATATCCGTGGTGGAGAAGAGATGGGGCGGCAGTGGTATGAGGATGGTAAAATGATGAACAAGAAAAATACGTTCACTGATTTTATCGATTGTGCCAAATATCTGATTTCGGAAAAATTGACCAGTTCCGACCATCTGTATGCGCAAGGGGGTAGCGCCGGCGGTTTGCTCATGGGAGCCGTTATTAATATAGCTCCTGAGTTATGGAACGGTATCATTGCGCAGGTTCCTTTTGTGGATGTAGTCAATACCATGTTGGACGATACTATTCCGTTGACTACAAATGAATATGATGAATGGGGAAATCCGAATGATAAAACAGCGTATGCCTATATGAAATCGTACTCACCATATGAAAACATTGAAGCAAAAGAGTATCCAAACCTATTGGTTACCACTGGGCTTCATGATAGCCAAGTGCAGTACTTCGAACCTGCAAAATGGGTAGCAAAGTTGCGTGAAATAAAGAAAGGCAAGCAGGTCGTCTTGTTTAAAACAGATATGGAGTATGGGCATGGTGGAGCTTCTGGTCGGTTTGATTATCTGAAGGACGTTGCGCTGAACTATGCTTTTCTATTTAAATTGGAGGGGATTAGGGAGTAGTATTCTCCCTTTCAATCTCTCGTGCATCAATCTGATGCTGCTTGTAATTTTCAATAGCCACCTTGCTCGCCTTTTGGGATACGATAATACCCACTATAGCGATAATAGTCACGATAGCCAGTCCCCACGCGTATTTCTTTTTGTCCTGTTTGACTAACCAATACATCAGGAAGATATAGGGAATCGCGAAAAAGATATAGAATATAATACTTGGACCAACCATCTTTTGGAGAATTTTAAACCGATACAAAAGTACCTAAATAAATAGAGATATTAAAGTCGGGCAGTTTCTTTTAAACCTTTCATCAAAAAGACTGTCTAATTAAAAGATTGACGGGAAGATAGTACCAAAAATATTTTTTTAATAAAAAAACTACGGAGCTATTGCGTAAAAGAAAAAAATAATTTTTTACTTTTGTATTCGTTAATAGTCATAGATATACAAATGAACAGCTTGGAAATACATACATTTATTTCTGCACAGCTTCCGAAGAAGTTTGTGAGGGATGTGTTGTATGTTTTGAAGGGCTTCAACTCTCCTACATTGCGATTCCGACGACCTATTCTGCCTCGAGCTTGATTCGGAGGCAGGCTACTCCATTATGGGTAATCACGCGGCTCGGTGATTTCTCAGCGGTTAATTAATAGAATTTATTGGAGCACATTACGTGTAATTATTTAGGTCGACATCTTCGATGACACTTTCAGATTTTTCAATTATCCCAGCCACCCCTGCACATATAGCATATGCAGAAGCGATTTGTGACGAAATGTTCGAATCCGCAAAAGCGCGCGGAACAGGTATTGCTCGTCGTAAACCCGAGTATATAGCCCGTAAGATGGAAGAGGGTAAGGCGGTTATTGCCTTGCACAAGGACGGGAGATGGGCAGGGTTTTGCTATATTGAAACATGGAGTCATGGCGACTATGTAGCCAACTCCGGATTGATTGTAAGCCCGGAATTTAGAAAAGTAGGATTGGCAAAAGCTATTAAGAAGCGTGTCTTTGATCTATCCCGTGAAAAATATCCCAAGGCGAAAATTTTTGGATTAACCACCGGTTTGGCTGTTATGAAGATAAATTCGGATCTTGGCTATGAGCCGGTAACCTATGGCGAACTGACCCAAGATGAAGAATTTTGGAAAGGTTGTCAGTCCTGTGTGAATTTTGATATTCTGGTGAGTAAAGAACGTAAGAATTGTATGTGTACGGCGATGCTTTGGGATCCTGTCGAAAAGGAACGTGTGCTCAAAGAAAAGATTCAACGTAGAGCGGAAGCCAAGGAACGTCTGGATCGCATCGTAAAGAAACAATCCCTTTTGAAACGTATTGAAGCAAAATTGTGGAGGTCGTCAAGAAAGATTGTTGCTGCGGTGTTCCCGGTGGGTACTGGTCTCGCAAAAAATATATAATGACTATATTTGGCCTTGTCTAGTGATGGGGGAAGTTTCATTACCTTTAAAAAATAATTTAATCCAATGAAAAAAGTAGTATTAGCGTTTAGTGGTGGTTTAGATACGTCCTTCTGTTGTATCTATTTAACAAAGGATTTAGGCCTGGAAGTACATTCTGTAGTGGTTAACACTGGAGGATTTTCGGCCGACGAATTGAAAGCGATAGAAGATCGTGCTTACGCCTTGGGCGTAAAGTCCCACAGCACGATTGATGAAACCGAAAACTACTACCGTGATACTATAAAATATCTCATTTTTGGGAATGTATTAAAAAATGCCACCTATCCACTTTCCGTATCGGCAGAGCGGGTGTGCCAAGCAACGGCGATTGCCAATTATGCAAAAAAAATAGGTGCGGCATGTGTAGCGCATGGCTCTACGGGAGCTGGAAACGACCAGGTTCGTTTCGATATGATTTTCAATACCCTTATTCCGGGCGTGGAAATTATTACACCTATCCGTGATCTTAAGTTATCCAGAGAAGAAGAAATTGCGTATCTGGCTAAACATGGTGTAGAGATCAACGCCGAAAAAGCAAAATATTCTATCAATAAAGGATTATGGGGGACGTCCGTCGGCGGAGCAGAAACCCTGACCTCGAATAAATATCTTCCGGAGACGGCATGGCCTACTCCCGTGACGTCATCAGAACCGCAAACCGTCACGATAGACTTCGTTAAAGGTGAGCCTGTTGCATTGAACGGAGAACAGATTGGCGCTGTTAAAGTTATTCAACAGTTACAAGACTTAGCGCAGCCGTATGGTATCGGACGCGATATACACGTTGGTGATACGATTATCGGAATCAAGGGACGCGTTGGTTTTGAAGCGGCTGGACCACTTATCCTGATCAAAGCCCATCATACACTGGAAAAGCATACCTTAACGAAATGGCAGCTGTCTTGGAAAGATCAGATTTCTGCGTTCTATGGTAATTATATGCACGAGGGGCAAATGCATGACCCTATCATGCGGGATATCGAGGCGTTCCTCCGTTCCTCACAGGAAACTGTGACAGGCAAGGTTATCGTCGAATTACACCCGTATCGGTTTATCATTGTGGGAATCGAATCCGAGTATGATTTGATGTCAACTAAATTTGGTAGTTACGGTGAGATGAATGAAGGGTATACCGGCGATGATGTAAAAGGTTTTGCCAAAATATTCGGTAACCAAACCATCATCTGGCATAAAGTTAATAGTGGGGGAGCGGAATGATAAGAGTAGGTATAGTAGGCTCTGCGGGATATACAGGAGGTGAATTACTTCGTGTGTTGATTTATCACCCTGATGTGGAGATTGTTTTTGCTAATTCAGCTTCGAATGCAGGGAATAAAGTCTACGTGGTGCACAACGATTTGTTTGGCGATACGGAACTGGAATTTTCTTCCGATTTCCATTCAGATATCGATGTCCTATTTCTATGTGTTGGACACGGTGATGCAAGGAAATTTTTAGATGCTAATCCAGTAGATTCCTCCGTAAAAATTATCGACTTATCGCAAGATTATCGGTTGAAAGCGAATACAGCTTATCAAGGCGGACATTTTGTATATGGTCTTCCCGAGCTTAACAGGGAAGCGATTAGATCGACACAATATATTGCTAACCCGGGATGTTTTGCGACCAATATGCAATTGGCGTTGCTTCCTTTGGCTGCTAAAGGGTTGTTGCCAGAACAAATCCATATCAATGCTACAACAGGTTCTACAGGGGCAGGACAAAAACCTTCGCCTACTTCTCATTTCTCTTGGCGTAGCGGGAATCTCTCTGCTTATAAATCGTTCGAACACCAACATCTGCAAGAGGTCTCCGAATCGTTGAACCAACTCCAACCGGATTTTTTACCGCAATCTGAACAATCCTTACTCGAACGGGCTATGCAGCGGATCAATATGATCCCACAACGTGGTGCATTTCCCAGAGGGATTTTTTCAGCGATATACGTGACTTCGGAATTGACCGAAGAAGGGGCCTATACCCTTTACGAGGATTACTATGCAAGCCATCCTTTTACATGGGTAAGCAAAGCGAACATTGATTTGAAACAGGTCGTGAATACCAATAAGAGTATTATGCATTTGGAGAAACACGGTAGCCAACTGCTGATTCTGAATGCAACCGACAACTTGTTGAAAGGTGCATCAGGCCAAGCCGTACAGAATATGAATCTGATGTTCGACCTCGATGAAAGGGCAGGACTTAATTTGAAACCTATAGGGTTTTAATACTTACAATGATTTTCTGATAATAACCTTTGCTGGATCGCGTAACGTGACAGGCTTTTCATTTAAAATTGCATTTGCGGCTTCTTCGCCCATTTTACGGAAATCCGTACTGATGACTGTAATGCCTTCTTCCAGCACTTCTTTTACTGCCGTATCGTTATAAGAAATCAGGCCGATATCTTTCCCAAGCTTCCAGTTCTTTTCCCGGCAGAGCTTGATAATATCAACATCGTCTTGATCGTATCGGCTAAAAGTAATGTATGCATCACTTTTCTTAAATGAAGATTTATCCACACTGTGGAAGATGGTGTGGTTCTTTTTATGTGCCTTGGCGAATGCTTCAAATCCGTCAATCAAATCTTTGGCATGAAAAGCCTCTAAAGGGGCAACCAGTATTAAACGTTTGTATTTTTCCAATTGGGGTAACAAGGTTGTCAAGGAATCTACGATGTCCGATTGGTGATCCTGATAAATGCAGCTATAAGTCCCATCAAGACCAAGTTCGTTGCGGTCTATCACAATACGTTTATGAGGAGGGATTTTATTTAAAATAGGGGCGGGATTTTCGCGGAAGAAAGTAACTATCACAAAATGGGTATAACTATTTAGGTTTTCTTCTACCAGCTTTTCAAATACTTTAAAGTTGTGATGATGAAAAAATACATCTACCTCCGCCTGATCGTGTATCGTCTCCAAAAAAGCCTGATATACCCGATCCCGAAGAATGTTCATTTTGTCTAATATCAAACACACCCGGTGCGGTTGGTGAAGTTTTAAGCGCTTTACATAATACCCTTTACGATACTCCGATTCAATGATCCCCTTTTCGGAAAGATATTGCAAGCCTTTCAGTGCTGTTTCCTTGCTTATACGTAGTTCTGCTGTTAATTGGTTGAGCGAAGGTAATCTGTCGTTGATAGCCAATTCATTTTGCTCTATCTGCGCCATGATGTAATCTACCAACTGCATATATTTTAGCCGTTGTTGTGTGCCACCTAAATTGTTTATTGTAGAATCCGCCATTGTTTGTATTCGCTCATTTATAAAAAACAATTGCAAAGCTAACAGGTTTGGTCGGTTAAAACAAGAAAAAAGAACAGACCAGACCAGGGTGTAGGATATTGCCGCTAGAATGATGCTGGTATACCCCAAAAATATTCCTAAAAGCGAATGGTTTTTGATATTTCGATTTTCCTTTTTGCAAAAAAGGGAATGCTCGTTCGGAATAAGTGTTCCCTTTTTAGGAAAATGTGATCCCCTTTTGCCAACAAGTGTTCCTTTCTCAGAAAAACGTGTTCCGGTGTCAGGAAAAAGGAAACAGGATAGCGTGGAATGTGAACTCCTTTTGTAATAAAGTAATCCCTCTGTGCCAAAAAGTGTTCACATATTACAAATTATCATTTCCTTGTTAGTAAAACGTGAACTCCTTTTATCAAAACGTGTTCCCGAATTTTAAAACACTGTTTCCATATAGAAAAAACGTGATCCCATTTAAATAAATAATATTCCCCGATTCTTAAAAAGATAAGCCGTTTTAGAGAAACGTAATCCCTTTTTACGATAATGCACTCCCCTTTTGTTAATAAGCATTCCTCTATCCTCAGGAAGTGTTCCCTTTTTTGGGAAACGTGATCCCTTTTAGGAAAATGTGATCTCTTTTTAGTAAAACGCGATCCCTTTTTGCTAATAAGCATTTCCTTATACCAAGGACGTGTTCCCCTTTTGGGAAAAAGGGAAATCGAAACGTGAAAAGAGGTTTCCGTATTTGGTCCTGTTTTCGACCTAATCACTGTTTAATGCGCGTTAAATCCTATTATAAAGGCACGGAATATCCAAAAATTTGATTAACCTGTTCTATTTATTTAGGATAATATTGTACAAACTGAAATACCCATTCCAAAATTGAAAAATCAAAAAGAATTTTTTTTAAAAAAATTTGGTATTCCGAACTTCTTCTTTTATGTTTGCTATATATTTATAGACCACACCAGACCAGACTAGATTTGGTTTTGTGTTTTACAGTTATAAGATACTATGTATAAGATCATTTTTATCATTGATACGCTCATTAAATAAATTAATATAAACCTATTATATACATAATATTATCTTAAAATGGAGAGGGTATATTTGAACCATACCAGACTAGACTAATCTGGTTGTAAAATGTATTAAATGAATTAATCAAATAAATTATACTAATTATGTTAAAACACAGATTTTTTCTTTCTTTACTGGCGATAATGTGCTCCGTTGCTGCGTGGGCGCAACAAGAAGTAAGGGGAGTTGTTTCCAGTAATCAGGATCCTTTGCCGGGAGTGAATATCAAGATTGAGGGCTCTAATGTATCTACTGTCACAGATGAAAATGGACGTTATGGTATCAGTGTGCCTTCGTCGCAAGCTGTGCTTGTATTCTCCTCCGTGGGTTATGTCAGTCAGCAAATTGTAGTGGGACAACGGAGAAATATCGATATTACGCTGGAAGAAGATATGTCAGCGATCGATGAGGTTGTCGTAGTGGGATATGGGACGCAGAAGAGAATCAACTTGACTGGTGCGGTTAGTTCCATTGATGGCGAGGAATTAGCGAAGCGTCCTGTACACCGAGCTTCTATGGCTTTGCAAGGCATGGCGCCCGGAGTAGCTGTCACACAAAGTTCTGGTAGACCCGGCGGGGATGGCGGTACGATTCGAGTACGTGGAATCGGTACGTTTTCTGATGCGGGAGCATCTCCTTTGGTATTAATCGACGGTGTGGAGAGTAGTATTGATGGTGTAGACCCTAATGATATTCAGAATATCTCTGTATTGAAAGATGCCGCATCAGCAGCTATCTATGGTTCTCGAGCCGCCAATGGCGTCATATTGGTAACTACAAAAACGGGGGGAGGTGAACAGCTGCAGATGAACTATAATGGCTATGTCGGTCGGCAAGTTTTTACAGAATTGCCTGAATTCGTTGACGGATATACCTATATGACCAAACTTAATGAGGCGTTTGCCAACGTAAACAGAACACCGATTTATTCAGACGAATTTCTGGAAGACTATCTTCGTTATAAGGATATTGATCCAGATTGGTATCCCGACACAGATTGGCAAAAAGAGGCATATACCGGATCAGGAATGACACAGCATCATCACGTAGGTGTATCTGGCGGTAAACTTGTCAACTTTATGGGGTCGATAGCTTATCAAGATCAACAGGGTGTAATACCAAACCATCGTCAACAACGTTATTCGTTCCGGCTCAACGCGAAAGCCAACGTCAAAGACAATTTACAAACAACTTTTTTGGTGTCTGGCCGTCTCTCTCCAACGGAAAGATCTGCTCGTGACATTTACACAGAGGTTAATCGTATCTCTCCTGTCCAGCCAGCTCGGCTGACCGACGGTAGATGGGGTGTGGGAAGTAATGGGAATAATCCTATTGCGCATCTTGCTGAGGGAGGGATCAATCAATATGACTATGATCAGTTGAGAGCAACGTTCCAAATCAATTATCAACCTTTTAAAGGAGCTGATTTAGAAGCGTTTTTTACACCTGAGTACTCTGGCAACCATCGGAGGCACTTCAATAAAGCAATAGAGACCTTTGTGCCGGGAATGGAAACCCCGGCGTATACGGTGCCAGTTAAAAGTCTCTTTATTCGCAGTAATGCGAGAACATGGGAGAATACAGCTCGTTTGATAGGACGTTATAACAAACAACTCAATGATCATAGCTTTTCAGGTTTGGTGGGCTATGAGCAAATAGGATATCGCACAGAAGACTTTTCAGCAAGACGGGAGGGATATCAGTTACCGGACTATCAAGAATTAGATGCGGGACCTATTGAGAATTGGCAAAATTCGGGTACAAGAAGCGAGTGGTCGCTAAGATCGTGGTTTGGTCGTATTAATTACGACTATAAAGGGCGTTATCTTTTGGAAGCTAATATACGGGTTGATGGCTCCTCCAGATTCCCTGACCGAAACAAGTATGGTACGTTTCCGTCCTTTTCAGCGGGGTGGAGGATTGCTGACGAGGATTTTATGGCTCCTACAAGCAGTTGGTTGAGTGACTTAAAATTAAGAGCATCTTGGGGAAGACTTGGTAACCAACAGATAGGGAATTATCCATTTTCAGCCGTTATGGCTCTTGGTTCCAGTTACATTTTTGGCAATTCTCCAGTGCAAGGAGCAAACCAACAGGAGATGGCGAATTTGGGTATTTCTTGGGAAACAACAGAAACGACTAATCTCGGTTTAGATATGGCCGTATTTAATAATCGTCTTTCTGCATCCTTTGACTATTATGTGAAGAATACAACGGGTATATTGATGCGATTGCCGGTACCAGCTATTATTGGTTTAACAGAGCCATATCAAAATGCAGGAGTGGTCCGAAATAAAGGTTGGGATCTTACTTTGAGATATCGGTCAGCACCAAAAGATTTCAGATATGATATCGGACTGAATGTTTCTGATGTACAAAACGAAGTAGTCGATCTGAGGGGTACTGGCCCGATTATCAGTGGTTTTAGAGTAATTGAAGAGGGTATGCCTATTAATACACTATTTGGATATAACGCTTTGGGGTTGTTTAGGGATCAGCAGCAGGTAGACGAGTATCCGAGACAAAGTTTTACCAATTACGGTCCCGGGGATATTATCTATGAAGATGTAAATGGTGATGGCGTGGTAAATACAGAAGACCGGGTTGCTATAGGCAATGAGATTCCACGTTATATATTTGGTTTGAACCTAAATGCTCAATATAAGGGATTTGATTTTAGCGCCTTGATACAAGGTGTTGGAGAAAGAAATTCAATTTTTACTGGAGATGCAATATGGGCTATGTATAATAATGGGAAAATGCAAAAATGGCACTTAGACCATTGGACGCCGGAAAATCTCGATGCTGCCTATCCGAGACTTATTTCAGAATCTACGCACAACAACTTTATGAATTCGAGTTGGTGGGTGTATAGCGGTGCTTATGCACGGTTAAAAAATGTACAAATTGGATATACGTTTCCGGAGCGTTGGGTAGGTAATGGTACCATTAAAAAACTACGTGTATATACCACCGGTGATAATATCTTTACCCTACATAAAATGCCAAAAGGATGGGATCCCGAGACACGAAGTGGTGATGCCAATATATATCCTATTTCCTCCACTTTTTTGTTTGGCGTCAATTTAACATTTTAATGAAATACCATTTGTATAGAATATTATGAAACGAATAACAAATAACATCATAGCTGTCCTTATATCGGTAGTTATATTTACCTCATGTAATAAGGATTTTCTGGACAGATTTCCATTGGATAGCCCTTCAAGCTCTACATTTTTTTCGAATGAGGATGAATTATTGTTGGCAGTAAACAGTGCTTATAGGAGTCTGTATTGGATATCATCACATAATGTGCCTTATATTATGTGGCTGGATGGATCGACAGATATTACATGGACAAGAGGGAATTATGTGAATATGTTGGATCTCCAAGGCGGTCAGGTAACTACAGAAACAAACTTGTTTTATGACACTTGGGAATTCTATTATAATGGTATTATGCGTTGCAATAATATCTTGGAAAATATGCATCGAGCACAAGAGGTGGTTTCGGAAGATTTCTATAATCGAATTGAAGCAGAAGCCAGATTCCTAAGAGCTTGGAATTATGGCTTTCTTGTCAGTTTATATGGAGACGTGCCGTTAGTGACCACGATGCTACAATTGGAAGATGCACAGATGCCTAGAACAGCAAAAGAAAATATTTTGCGTTTTATCTTTGATGATTTGGATTTTGCTGCGGCTCACTTGCCGTTAACTTGGTCTAATACGGATGAGGGACGGGCCACCCGGGGGGCTGCGCTTACTTATAAAGCACGAATAGCATTATATCATGGTGAATATGAAATAGCCGCTGCAGCAGCAAAGGAAGTTATAGATCTTGGTCAATACACGCTCTACTCAAATTATGGACAGCTTTTTAAACATGTGGGGAGTAGATCGTCCGAGGTCATTATGGATATTCCCTTTTTGCTAGGCGTTCAAGTACATCAAATACCTCGTTATCTAGGGACACGGTCTGCTCCGGGGTATGCAGTATTAGTTCCGACACAAACAATGATAGATATTTATCGCTGCACTGATGGACTAAGAATAGACCAATCACCACTTTTTGACCCTCAGAAACCGTATGAAAATCGTGATCCTCGCTTGGAACAATCTATACTTCGCCCTGGCGAATGGTATAACAACTTCAAGTTTGAAACGCACCCGGATTCGACTACTACCTTACAAAACGTGGGAGGAACGATTAACCGCGTGAACAACTTGGAAGTGACCAATCAATTCGCAACCTTCACAGGATATCATTGGAAAAAGTATTTTGATGAAGCGGATTTGCCTGGAGAAGTTGCCAGGTCACAGCAAAATTTCATCATTATGCGCTACGCAGAAGTGCTGTTAACGTATGCCGAGGCAAAGATAGAATTAAATGAAATAGATAATAGCGTGATCGCCGCCATTAATGAGGTGAGGGGACGCCCAAGTGTGGATATGCCTGCTGCGCAGACTAACATGACACAAACCCAGCTACGAGATTTAATTCGTTATGAACGTACAGTGGAACTGGCACAAGAAGGATTTCGTCTCTTCGACCTTCGTCGCTGGCGGATAGCAGAGCATGTGATGCCTGGCAATATGCTTGGGCGACGCGTAAAAGCACGATGGTATGATTCAATTATTCCTTCGTTCAATGCGTATGGAAAATCTGTATATCCAAATGAAACGGCGGTTTTTCAGGTTATCAGCACAAATACATTTGATGCATCTAAACACTATTTGTGGCCTATACCTCAGCGTGAGATAGATGTAAACAGGGAATTGGAACAAAACCCAGGATGGTAGGGGAATAGAAAAAATAGATATGAAAAGAAGAAATATATTAATATTGTTGCTATTGTTTGTTGTAACAATAGCATGTACAAAAACAACCGATACAACACCGGAAGAACCAGGTGAAACGTATAATCCCGAGTTTACTGCAATTACGAGTTATAGCACCAATATCGTATTGCAATGGGAAGGTCTTTCTGGAGCCTCGAAGTATGAGATCCGGTACGCGCAATCAGAGGATATGAATGGAGCGACAATGCTTGAAAGTAATAGTGCCGCTATTGATATTAAGAATTTACAAAGATCAAAACCGTATTATATTCAAATAAGAGCATTTACATCTGAAGGGTGGACAGATTGGTCAGACGTGAATCCCGTGAATACAGCTACCTTTGAGATTGCTGTTACCACATATAATATATTGGGTATAGAAGCTGATGGAGCTGTTGAACCTGAGTTTGCTTGGCACTTGCGTAAAGACGCACTTAAATCGATGGTGCTGCAACCTAATAATAATGCAGATATCGTTGGATTTCAGGAAACAAGAGTACTAGCGGATGAGCTGTCAGAAATGCTACAAAGTCATTATGAATGTCATGTGTCAGAAAGGGAGGTGTCTGCCCGGGTAATCGCATGGAAGCCAGAAAAGTTTGAACTGGTATCTTATGACGATAATATTGATATTTTCGGATCTGAAGTTAATGGGCAGAATACGGCACGTTATCCTACGCACGTACGGCTCAAGGAAATTGAGACCGGTAAGGAGTTATTGGTATACAATGTGCATGTTCCGGCAGGTAGTAATTTGCAGAGAGAAGAGGCGCAACGAATCCGTTCCGTGGGAGCACAAAATTTAGCGGTGTATGCGAAGCAGAAAAGACAAGAGACCGGCTTACCCGTAATTATAATGGGAGATTTCAATGGTTATCCGGAAACGGTGATCGACGGCCATTCCTCGGCTTGTATCATCATGAAGGAGGAAGGACTGGAAGATACATTCGATAAGGCGTTGGAACGTACAAATATAAATTATGCCACCACAGTCAATAGAGCAACTTCGAGTGTAAAACCGGGACAAAATGGTAGTTCTCGAATCGATTATATATTTACGTACCCGTCTACAAAGATAGCTGTAACTACCTATGATATATTAATCAATTTTGAAGTGGGATCATCTTCACGGCTGCAGAAACCGGTGCCCTCAGACCATCATCCAGTGAAGTCTGTTTTACATTTTACATACTAACATAATTTAATTGCAAAAATCATGAAAAAAATTTTATGTATATGTTTAGCTTTTATAACCATTATAGGGGTATTATCTTGCGAAAAAGATGATAAAAAAGCTACACCACGATTTTTGGATGTCAAAATAAGGTTTTCAGGTGCTACCAAGCCAAGTGCAGGTGATGTTTTGGTCTTGAACTTACATTATGACGAAGTTACAGGTAAATCGTATCGCGAATTACCTGTAGATGCCTCGCAGTCTATCACACTGGATCAACAGCAGATCGAAAGTGGCTTTCGTGCGACGTTTGAAGAATATCCAAAGAAAGAAACTATTTATTTGTCGGCATATATAGATGTCGATCGAGATGGAGAACTGGGAACGGGGGATTTTGCTTTGTTCTATCCTAATATAACACTCAGTGATGTAGAGTCAGAAATGGGAAAGGCAGAAAACATTACTGGAGAGTATGTGGTAACCATGGATGTGAATGTGTTAATAGGCGGATCAGCTGGTGGTGTTGTCGATATAGACGGTAATGTGTACGAGACTGTCATCATTGGTGGACAAGAATGGATGAAGGAAAATTTAAGAGTTACACGCTATCGCGACGGTACACCGATTCCAACCGGTCTTGACAATAAAAACTGGGCAGAAACCACATCAGGAGCTTACAGTATATATCCTTACGGAAATGCTGACGGAATAGATTCTGAGGAACAGATGGTCGCGACGTTCGGCTTGCTGTACAACTGGTACGTGGTGGATAATCCGAAAGGTGTCTGCCCTGACGGATGGAGAGTACCTTTAGATGATGATTGGAAGGGTCTGGAAAGAACTATTGGTATGGGAAATGAAGTAAACGATGCCGCATGGCGAGGTGATAAAGCTGCGTTGTTAATGAGTACGGATGATTGGTGGGTGACTAGTGACGTACTTATCGGTGCGGATGATTATGGGTTTAGTGCACAACCCGCTGGAGCTCGATATCCCGATGGCAGTTATAATAGATTCGGAACATTTGCTTATTTCTGGACTTCGACACCGAGTGGAACACAGGGCACAAACGGTATAAGGCGATTATTAACATACAATAATGTTGCCATCAATCGATCCAATAGACCTTCTGCAGAAGGACAATGTATCCGTTGTATAAAAGAACAATAATATCAATATCGGATGAAATTAAAGAGTGACATATTTCTGTATGGTATATTTGCTGTATGGTTGATTCCTTTGACTATATCCGCACAGGATCGTCTTGTTCTTAAAAATGAAGAACTAAACATAGAATGGGAAAAATCTGCAGATGGTTATGTATTGAGACGTATAGCTGTAGGAGATGGAAACCAAACGGTTGAGTTGAAAGAACCTCTTGGTGAATACACCATCTTATATGCAGCAGAAAAGCCAGATAAACGGCCGTTGTTGGAAAAAGTGGATGAAAAAGCTGCATCGTTCCCCGACAGTATGTACGGACATATCTTTAATCGATGGAAAACCAGCCTTTCTGCTGTTCCCCTTCACCTAGCAGGGGAAGAAATTCATTTTTATCCTTCAAAGGTGGCAAAGAATGGAAAGAATAAGCTTACTTTTCTAGAAGAAACTGAAAAAATAAAGCTTTCCGCTAGATGGTCTTTTCATCCGACTTATCAACACGATGTAATGGTAGAGATGGTATTAACCGCTAAGGAAGACGGCTATTTCTCTATCGCAAGCCCTACATTGGTCAACATACCGACAGGGGAATTAGATTGGGGTATGATTCCCGGGCAATTTCAAGGACGGTCAATAGAGAACAATCTAATAAAAGCATATGGATATGGACAGGGAGTCCCAAACCAACCAGTGATGTTAAGGGAACGATCGACAAGCACGCTTTCACCTTTAATTAGCAATAAGAGTGGATTAACGTTAGCTGTAATTCCCGAACCGGGGTATGGTCGTGATCCATGGAAGGAAAACAAGATGACGCACGATGACTGGGAGTTAGGGCTTTCTTTGATAACCAGAAACCATCAGTTGAGTCCAACCATATACCATCCTGTGCTGGGCGAAAGAGGCTCCTATATGAAAAAGGGCGAAACAAAGACATTTCAATTCCGATATACGTTGCAAAAGGCTGATTGGTACGAAGTATATAAACATGCCATTAACGATATCTATCGATTTGGAGATGTATTGACATTGAAAGATACAAAGCAATCGTTAATAAATAGAGTGTTATCTATGTCTCATTACCTTAGAGACGATTCCATATCGATGTGGAATATTCAACCGTACAAACAATTAGAAATTGGGGCGCAGGATTATTTGAGTAGCGTGTACGAAGCTGATGGAGATGCCATGAAAAACTCAGATTATGGTGCAATGTGGATGTTGGCGACGATCATGGACGATCGAGTGCTGAAAGAGCGACGTCTTCCATATGCAAGGAACTTCAAAATAGCACAACAGCAAGAGACGGATGGCTTTTTTCAGGGAGCAGCATTGGGACAGTATTATCTCTGGAAAACCAAGCGTTTTGTTGAGGAATGGGGGGATTATGTTGAACCTATCGCGCTAACATATTATGTGATGTTGGATATCGGAAACATGCTTCTCTTTGATCCCAAAGATGAGGAGTTGCGAGAAAAATTGAGATTGGGAGCAGATAAGTTGTTGAAATGGCAAAGTGCAGATGGACAGTGGCAAGTGGCTTATGATCGCTCTTCAAAGGCCCCGGTTTTTACTGATCTTAAAGACTTGCGCCCCACCTTCTATGGTTTACTTGTTGCCCATCGTATTCTAGGTGATGAAAAGTATTTGGCAGCAGCTCGTCGTGGAGCAGACTGGTTCATTGAGCATGCGGTCAATGAGGGAGCTTTTTTAGGCGTTTGTGGCGATTTTCGATTTGTACAAGATTTTGCAACGGGTCAAAGTGTACAGGGGTTACTTGATTTATACGAAGTAACTAAAGACGAAAAGTATAAAGAAGCGGCGATGAAAACAGCTCGCATGTATACTGCATCTGTTTATACGCATCCTATTCCAACGCGAGAAAAAAAAGAGGTAAAAGGGATTATACGGGAAGACTGGGAAATTAGCCAAGTAGGATCTAGATTTGAACAGGGAGGACTGTTGGGATCGGCAAACAAGAATGGACCTATTTTAATGGCAAGTCATGCAGGCATGTTTGTCAGATTATTTAAGCTTACACAAGATTCTTTATATTTAAATATGGCTCGAGCTGCCGCTTGGGGGCAAGACGCGTTTGTAGATCAAAAGACAAATGTAGCCTCTTATTACTGGGATAAAATGAACGCAGGTGTAGGACGTTACCCGCATCACGCCTGGTGGCAGGTAGGTTGGATAATGGATTACCTATTATCTGAAGTAGAGCTGCGCTCCAATGGAAGTATTAGCTTTCCACGAGGTTTTATTACACCTAAGGTCGGACCTCATCAGACCTACGGTTTTTCTGCGGGAAAAGTATATGGCAATGATGCTGAATTATTCTTGAAAGAAGATATTTTAAGTATTGATAATGAGCGTATTGATTTTATCGGTGCTGTAAATAAATCAAAGAGGGAAACTTATTTGATACTGTTGAATAACAGCGTCGATAAACAAGAGGTCAACGCAAAAATTAATCATAGTATATTGTTTGGTGGAAATGAAATTATCAATAAAATAGAGATTCTCGATAAAGAAGGTCAGGTAGTTGATAAGATTTTAACAGAAGGCTCGAAAACCTTGAAAATTCCAGCTTATGGGTTAAATACGCTCAAAATAACATATGATGCAAAAAACAACGAAAAGAGAACACAAGGTGATTTAAAATTAATTGATGAATAATCTCCTGATTAATATATCAATACTTTGCCTAAGTATCTGTCACTGTTTCGGGCAGACGTGGGCTGAGCTGAAAATAGAACCGGATGCCATCATGACATATACGTTCAACGATACATTGCATCTTCCAGTATTTTTGGTTGAAACGATGGAGGAGAAAGAATTGTTTTACGGTGTTAAGCTTCAAATGGATGTTTGTAACGATCAAGTATGTCTGCCTCTAGAGGTGAATTTGTTTTGGGATTTGCTAGGTAACTTTCACCATTTCAGTCGAGAAAAAAATATTCATTTCACAAAATTCGATCATGATCGATTTGTAGATAATGATTATAAAAAGCTACAAGAAATACTCATTGATACACTATCGGTTTTACGGGATTATGAAGTAGAAGAACTACTGGATAAAAGACCTAATAAATATTCTGTTAAAGTAGATGCGGTAACTAAACCTACTGCCCCGTTATTTTCAAATGTAACAGTTCCCGGTGCGTTGTATACCGTTTATACACTATGGCATATTGTAAATGGAAATATAAAACAAGAGTTACGTAAATATCTAGATGAAAATTATCTAAAAAGAAAGTGGGCATTATATTTTATGACATCATCCAATCCTGACTATCAAATATATTTTTTGAAATATGGTTCTTCTGAGGATATAAAAAGATATGAGGATCAAATATTTAAATTAATATTCGCAGAGGATGATTACGTTCCGCATAATGCAATAGATGCTTTAGGTGACAAATTTTGGTCCACTCCAGATAAATATAATCCTGTTTTGACTCGAATTACAGCGCTTAAATCACATATAATAAACAGGATTTTAAATATCATTTCTATGCCTAATAATCAAACTAAGGCGATTCTGACAACATTCCTGAAGAGTGACAGAGTTTCAGATAACCAGAAAGAATTAATCTTAAAAATTTGTGAAAATGAAAAACAATAGGAGAGACTTTTTAAAAGCAATTGGTATTGGTTCTGGAGCTTTACTGGTGGATCCAGTTCTAGCTAAAAATATATCGGAAAAAGATTCCTTAGGTGAAGTTCAAGATGTGGGATCGGTATTCGCTATTCGGGAAATAGAAACGGATTATTTGATTGCCGGTGGTGGAATGGCCGGAGTTTGTAATGCTTTGTCAGCGGTTAGAAATGGACTAAAGGTTATATTGATCCAAAATCGATCCCGACTGGGAGGCAATGCCAGCTCGGAAATCCGAATGCACATCTGTGGTGCTTCCCAGCTGAAGCAAGTTTGGCGTGAAACGGGGATTTTGGAAGAGATGATGCTCACTGAATCGTATATAAATCAACAAAACTCATGGGAGATATTTGATTATGTATTATATGATAAAGTGTTATCAAATCCTGATATCACACTGTTGTTTGACACGATGCTTTATGGCGTCCAGACAGAGGGCAATAAAGTAAAGGAGATCCATGCATATTGTTCTCAGACAGAGGAGATTTATAAGATAAAAGCAAAGTATTTTGCAGATTGTACAGGCGACGGTACATTGGCGGCCCTGACAGGAGCCGAGTTTATGCGAGGAAGGGAAGCTAAATCAGAATATAATGAACCACTTGGACTAGAAACAGCGGACGATATTACCATGGGAAACAGCTTGCTGTTTATGGCATCGGAGCATCCGAAAGAGATGCGATTTAAGGCTCCCACTTGGGCCAGAAAATATGAGTTTTCCGATTTCAAACATCGTAGGATCCGTTCGTGGGAATACGGCTATTGGTGGATAGAACTGGGTGGATTGGAAAATATAGTGCATGACGGCCAGAAAATAAGACATGATTTAATGGCTGTTGTATTTGGCGTTTGGGATTATATCAAAAATTCGGGCAATCATCCTGAATCAGCCAACTGGGCTTTATCTTGGTTTGGAGCGATTCCCGGAAAACGGGAGAGTAGACGGGTTACAGGTGATTATGTGCTCACCCAAAACGATATTTTGAAACAGAGAAATTTTGATGATAGGGTGGCGTATGGAGGTTGGCCGTTGGATGATCACTTGCCGGCTGGTATGGATGATACTTCGTTAAGCCCATTTCGATCTATTCCTTTAAAGGGACCTTATTCTATTCCATTAAGAACCCTTTATAGTAAGACGTATGAAAATTTAGTGATGGCAGGGCGTAACATTTCCGTCACGCATGTAGCTTTATCAACAACGCGTGTAATGGCAACCTGTGCCGCACTTGGTCAAGCTATCGGAACCGCTGTTGCATTTTGTGTTAAGGACGGATTAACACCACGAGAACTTGTGAAGGATAAAGTAAAATTGAAAGAATATCAACAGTTGCTACTACGACAAGATCAGGCAATTTTAAATGTAAAAAATGAAGATAAAAGAGACCTTGCGCTACAGGCGAAAGTGACGGCGTCTGCTGAGCTATCCGGATTTGAAGCAAAAAAAGTTATCGATGGTATAAACCGAGATATACAAGATGGCGATAGCCATCAATGGAGGGCAAGTCTCTTGACTGGAGATCAAGCCATCGAACTGAGTTGGACCAAGCCACAAATACTTAGTAAAGTAGAATTGACCTTTGATACTGGGCTGGATAGACATTTGAGGCTGTCCGGTGAAAAGGTAGTGTTGGAAAGGCAGATACGAGGCCCTCAGCCCGAGACCATTAGTGACTACATATTGGAAATGTACAACGGAAACTCTTTAATAAAACGAGAAGAGGTGAATGATAATTTTTTAAGAAAGGTGACTCATTCTTTCCAAGTAGTAAAAGTAGATAAGGTCAAATTAGTCGTTAAGAAATCGCATGGAGATGAAAATGCAAGACTTTTTGAAGTAAGGTGTTATGGACAGGAATAAAATAAAAATAACCGTATTGACCCTAACAGCATTTTTTTTTGTTGGTATTTTTATACTCGGGTTTAAACGTTCAGGAGATGACGTCCGTGATGATTTTACATATTTCATGGACCAATTTGCCTCTCCAGATAAGGAATATGGTTCTACTCCTTTTTTTGTCTGGAACACCAAAGTCACGAGGAGCGATATCGATTCCATGTTGGTATCATTTAAAAAGAATGCATTCGGGGGAGTCTTTATTCATGCGAGAGCCGGTTTAATTACAGAGTATCTATCAGAAGAATGGTATGAACTCTGTGAATATACGGTTAAGAAAGGAAAAGAGTTGGATTTGAATATATGGTTATATGACGAAAACTCCTATCCTTCAGGGTTTGCAGGAGGTCATGTGCAGGATCAAATGCCTGAATCCTATAATCAAGGACAAATGCTTAATATGGTTAAAACGACAAAGTTGCCTGAGAACGTAGGTAGTTTCTTTATTTGTTTGAAAGAAGAGAATGGCGTGTTTAGGGATATAACCGATCATCTCGATAATGAAAAGGATAACATAGGTCTTTATTATCTTTTCAACAAACAATATAATCCAGCAAATCCTTTCTATGGAGGTTTTCCCTATGTAGACCTATTAGTTGAAGGGGTGACGGGAAAATTCCTTGAGATAGCGGTAGATGGGTATGAGGAAAATCTCGGAAAGGAATTTGGGAAAACGGTGCCTGGTATTTTCAGTGACGAAATGACTTTGAGAGCAATGAAAGGAGAGAGCATCAGATGGACACCTGAGCTGTTTCGGGTATTTGAGAATAGATGGGGGTATGACCTATCGGTAAATCTACCCTGTCTTTTTGAAAATGTGGGCAATTGGAGAAAAGTGAGACATAATTATTTCCAAACGCTCTTGGATATGTTAATAGATAGATGGGCAAAACCATATTCTCTACACGTAGAGAAGAAAGGCTTGGCATCGGTCTGTAATTATTTTGAGCATACGTGGCCCAGTCCCTATAATATTCCTGATAACATGGCAATGTATGCCTGGCACCATATACCAGGGATAGATATGTTGTTTAATGAATATAATGAGAAGGGAGTAGGGAACGGAAGGGAAACCCAATTTGGGAATATCCGGGCGGTAAAGGAGGCTGTAAGCGTAGCTAACCAATTGAATAAAAAACGAGTGCTTTCAGAGTCTTACGGAGGGGCAGGTTGGGATATGACATTTAAAGATATGAAACGTCTCGGAGATTGGGAATATGCTCTAGGTATAAATTTTTTATGCCAGCATATGTCTATGATGAGTATACATGGCTCTAGGAAAACCGATTATCCCGGGAGTTTTTCCTATCAGAATCCTTGGTATCCATACTATGGAGAATTGAATAGCTACTATGCCAGGTTGTCTTTCGCACTTTCACAGGGAAAGCAAATAAATGACGTACTTGTTTTACAACCTACAACTTCCGCTTGGATGTATGCAGTACCTCCTCCGACTGCTTTTAGCGAACCTAATGATGAAATGATGAAAATAGGAGAGAAATTCGTATCGTTCGTGAAGACATTGGAAAAAAATCAGGCAGAATATGATATTGGATCGGAAAATATAATTAAAGATCACGGTTCGGTAACAGATAATAAATTTATCGTTGGTCAAAGGACTTATACTACTGTCGTAATACCTCCAGGCATGGAAAACATAGATTATGCTACGCTTAAACTGCTAGAAAAATACATTTCAAACAATGGTAAGCTATTACAATTCGATGACCTGAAATACGTTGATGGCGAGAGGGATGATGAACTCAAGCATTTCAATTTGGCAAAGGGAACGAAGAGATTGACATCATATGGGAAAGATGTAATTCATAAACATTTCTTAGGACCTTATCCGGCTATTTCATTACAGTCTGATACAGCAAACGGAAATCTATATCACCATCGGAGGATATTAAATAGTGGACAATTGATTTTCTTGACTAATGCGGATATGCAAGATTCGGCTAATGGGAAAATTAAACTACAAAATCAAGATGTACTGTTGCTCGATCCGTTTACCGGTAAAGTTTGGGATTACCCGGAATATCGTGACGAAGAGGGTAAGTATATTAATTTTGATATACCGCCTGCGGGTAGTCTTCTATTGTTTATTTCCGATAAAAAGAGGAGTGAATATCCACAATGGAGTGAACCCCGCCTAGAGCAAAAACTGAAAAGTGAAACTGCATTAAATATACAAAGAACAATGAGGAATGTCCTTCCTATTGATTTTTGTGACTTATATATAGGCGATGAAATACTAAAAGATCAATTCTTTTTTAATGCAGCAGACAGCGTATATAAGTTTCATGGAATTAAGAAAGGTAATCCTTGGGATCATACTGTTCAATTCAAGCGAAAGACGTTAGACCGTGATACATTCGAAAGGGGATCGGGATTTGAAGCCGTATATAATTTCAACATAGCTCTAGGCACTGATTTGAAAAACCTAAAGGCGGTAGTAGAACAGGCGCACTTATATGAAAACATCTTGGTGAATGGGATCGCATTAAAACCAGAACCTGGAAAATGGTGGCTAGATAAGAATTTTGCTGTTATCGATATCGGCCAACATATAAAGGAAGGAATAAATAGCCTAAAAATCATAGCTAATCCGATGAAAGTACTTGCTGAGATACAACCTATTTATATTCTTGGAGATTTTAATGTATTACCTGCTGAAAAAGGATGGATACTATCTTCAGCCACTCCCCTTGATCTGGGAAGCTGGAAATCACAAGGAATGCCCATGTATGCAGAAGGTGTAACATATACAAAAAAATATAAGATTTCATCAGATAAAAAATACCTACTTAAATTATATGAATGGAAGGGGACAATAGCTATTGTGATAATCAATGGCAAAGAGATCGGAACCATTGGATATCCTCCATATATGTTAGATATTTCCCCTTTCCTCCGCAATGGTGAAAATAGGATTGCTGTTAAAGTTATCGGCAGTTTAAGAAATCTATTGGGGCCGCATCACAACAATCCCCCATCGGGGTACGCAGCTCCTGCGTTATTCAGAAAGACGAATGGTTATTACCCTTCAGGAGAAGGATATGCTACACTTGATTATGGTTTAATGGAAGATTTTGACCTTTTTATTTATAACAACTAAAAACATGAATAAAATAAAAAATAACAAGAGATTGATATTGGCGTTTTTTCTGGTTCTTTCAATAGACGGACTTTTGATGTCTTGTTCCATACTGAATAATCAAAAGTCAATGGAACCTGCAGAATTTCCAGCCTTTGATGCAGAGAGCCATCGCGGAGGCAGGGGAGTGATGCCGGAAAATACTATTCCTTCAATGCTTTATAGCTTATCTCTGGACGAAATAACAACACTCGAGATGGATGTGAAAGTAACTGCTGATAGAAAATTGATCTTAAGCCATGACGACTACCTAAATCCGTGGATTACAACTAAACCAACTGGAGAGGTACTCACAGAAGAAGAAAAGAAAGAATATGTTTTTATGCAGATGAATTATGAGGAGATAAAAAAATTTGATGTGGGATCAAAAGCCCATCATCTTTTTCCAGAGCAGCGTAAAATAGAAGTCTCTATTCCACTATTGGAAGATGTTATTGATTCTGTACAACATTTTATTAAGAAAGAAGGCAGGAAGCAAGTTTTTTATAATATAGAAACTAAATCTTCTGAGGAGGGTGATCATCGATATAATCCTATTCCCGAAGAATTTGTGAAGTTACTGATGGAAGTTGTTGAAAAAAAAGATATTATGCCCTACGTGATAGTGCAGTCGGCGGATGTACGTACGCTACGCGTCCTAAGAGAAAAATATCCAAACATTAGAACTTCCTATTTGGTAGGTGCAAGGAGAAAAGACTTTACAGTGGAAGAAGATTTGGACGTGCTTGGTTTCCAGCCCGATATATATAGCCCTAATTTCAAATATATAACACGGGAAGATGTAGAAAAATGTCAAAAGATGGGAATGAAAGTTGTTGTCTGGACGCCCAATACGAAAAAAGAGATTGAAGAATTGAAAGCTATGGGGGTAGACGGCATCATAACCGATTATCCAGAGTTGCTGTTGGATTAATCGTCGGATACATATATGAAAAATTGATTTATTATGTGTTGGATAAAGAAAAAAAATAGGAGTAAACTGTTATTGCTGTTATGGATAGGACTGAATTTAATATATATCCCTGATGCTATAGCAAATAAAATAGACCCCATCAAGGTCTCCCTAATAGGCTATACCCATGCAATGCATATAGAGTTGGAAAATGTGCGGTATGCCAATAAATATGAAATTCGATATAGTGCGGATAGTCTGATGCAAAATGCGGTTCATCAAAAGGTAGTCACAACCGAAATAGAGATTACGGATCTGAAAGCCAATACACGCTATTATGTGCAGGCACGGGTACAATTAAAAGGAGAATGGTCAGCGTGGTCTGGTATAGCGCACTGTCAAACAGCGCTTTTCACGACAACAGTTGGTACCTATAATATTTTAAGCGCGCAATATGATCATGTATTCCCTAACAATCCATGGGAAGAGCGAAAGGAATCGATGAAGGCTACTATTTTACAAGATAATAATTTTCCAGATATCTTAGGGATTCAGGAAGGAATGGTGAAAGATCAAGTGTTGGCACTAACGGAATTGTTGGAAAATCATTATTCAGGTCATATCTCACATAGAGATATTTCACCTAGAGCTATATTTTGGAAACCAACAAAATACGATTTGTTAGAATTTAATGACGACATAGAAGTACTAGACAAAGACATCAAAGGATATTCCACAACCCGATATGTGACGTATGTACGGTTGAAAGAAAAAACAACTAAAAAGGAGTTATTGGTTATCAACTTACATGCACCATCGAGTTATAGTGGAAATAAAGAAATAATACGAAATAAGTTAGCATTGAATATTGCAGAAAAAGCAAAAGAACTTTCAAAGAAAGCGAATAGCGCACCCGTATTTATATTGGGAGATTTTAATGCGTTGGCGCATACTTCAGACAGTAAGAACGAAACAGCTCCTATGATCATGGTAAAAAATGGTTTTGTTGATACGTATGATGTGAGTTCTCAAAAGACGAATGCCTATTACGGGACACATGACCGGATTACAACGGGTAAAGCGACTTCTGGAAGAAATGATACAAATTGTAGCAAACGTATTGATTACATTTTCGGATATCCAAAGAATCGAATGACCGTCTCAGATTACCGGATTATTATTGACTTTGAAGATGGCTCGCATACCTTACTAAAAAGGCCGATACCCTCCGACCATCGTCCGGTAACATCAAAAATTCACTTATATTATTAGTTCATACAGTTATATCACCATATTATAATTCAGATAAATGAAGATACAAGAAGGATTTGTAGCAGCAGGGAGATTACCAAAGACAGAAACACACCGCACGGAACTTGCCATCGTTGGCGGTGGACTCTCCGGCGTATGTACGGCGATCACAGCCGCACGTAAGGGCGTCAAGGTAACCTTGGTGCAGGATAGGCCGGTTTTGGGAGGGAACTCTTCCAGTGAGGTGCGTTTATGGATATTAGGGGCGACTTCCCATCTCGGTAACAACAACCGATGGAGCCGTGAAGGTGGTGTAATAGATGAAATATTGGTGGAGAACACCTATATCAACAAAGAGGGGAACCCCTTGATATTCGACGCTATCCTGTTGGATAAGGTAAAGGCTGAACCGAACATTACGCTGCTGTTAAATACAGCGGTGTATGAAGTTCACAAGACGGATGAGGATACCATCGGTTCGGTAAAAGGGTTCTGCAGCCAGAACTCAACGGAATATGTTATCCATGCCCCGTTGTTCTGTGATGCCTCCGGCGATGGTATCGTGGGCTTTCTTTCGGGTGCAGCCTTCCGGATGGGTGCGGAGAGGAAAGAGGAATTCGGGGAGAAATTTGCACCGACGGAGGAATACGGGGAACTGCTGGGACATAGCATGTATTTCTATACAAAAGATACCGGACGTCCGGTTAAATATAGAGCACCCGGATTTGCCCTGGATGTTGCCAGGGAGGTTCCGAAATTCCGGAAGTTCAATGCGAAGGAGCACGGGTGCCAACTGTGGTGGCTGGAGCATGGAGGGCGGATGGACACTGTCCACGATACGGAGCAGATCAAATGGGACCTGTGGAAAGTGATCTATGGCGCTTGGGATTATGTCAAGAACTCGGGCAATTTTCCGGAAGCGGAAACGCTGACGTTGGAATGGGTCGGTACGATTCCGGGCAAGCGTGAGAGCCGCCGTTTTGAGGGGGATTATATGCTACGTCAGCAGGACATTGTCGAGCAGCGTGAGCATGAGGATGCTGTTGCTTACGGCGGATGGTCGATCGACCTGCATCCGGCTGATGGTGTTTTCAGCGAGAAACCGGGCTGTAACCAATGGCACGGCAAAGGTGTTTACCAGATTCCTTACCGTTGTCTTTACAGTAAGAACATTAACAATCTATTTTTGGGAGGTCGGCTTATCAGTGCCACGCACGTTGCATTTGCTTCCACCCGTGTCATGGCCACAGCGGCACATATCGGGCAGGTGATCGGTATGGCGGCCTATATCGCTAAAGAAAAAGGAGTGGAAGTAGGGGAATTGGCGGAAGTTGAACATCATGAGTCACGGATTACGAATTACGAATCACGAAACACGAACCCCGAAAGGCTCATCGAAGATAATCACGATTTACAAGTTACGAGTCACGAGCAACAGTACCTCAATCCTCGCGATATTCTGACAGAAGGCTTTTTACCCGACCTGCAACACGAACTGCTTAAAGCCGGGCAACATATTCCCAAATTTTCATTACAAGATGAAGAAGACCTTGTGCAACAGGCGAAGCTTAGTGCTTCGAGCAGTTTTGAACTGGGGAAATTGACCGCAGACTTTGCCCTGCCGATAGAGACGGCAGTGGCACAGATGCTGCCGTTGGAAGCAGGGAAAGTGCCGGATATTACAGTAGAGGTTGATGCAAGCGAGGACACGGAATTGCAGGTGGAGCTGCGGGTAAGCAGCCGAACAGGAAATTATACACCGGATGTGACATTGGAAACGAAATCTATTCCACTGGAGAAAGGTCGAAGAACAGTCAAGCTATCTTTTTCGGCTGCGATGCCGGAGCGCGCTTATGCATTTGTGACTTTTCTTGAAAATGCTGCGGTATCATTGTATCGTACAAATACGCGCATTACCGGCGTACTTACGGCGTTCAACCTCATCAATAAAGCGGTATCCAATTTTGGAAAACAAACGCCGCCGGAAGATATCGGTATGGAAGCGTTTGAGTTCTGGTGTCCACAACGTAGACCGGATGGGCACAACTTGGCATTACTGGTAGAACCGGCTTTACGGCCATTTGGGGTCGAGCAGATCAAGACGGGTGTATATCGCCCGACAACTGCACCTAACGCATGGGTAGCTTCGTTGGAAGATGCTGCACCTGAATTGAAAATAAATTGGGAAGCACCACAGAAAATCCGTTATATAGACTTATTTTTCGACACGGATTACGACCATCCGATGGAAAGTGTGCTGATGGGGCATCCCGAAGATGTGATGCCATTCTGTGTGAGAAATTATAAAATAGTGGACGACAACGGCCGTATTGTCTTTGAAAAAGAGGGTAACTATCAAAGTATGAACCGTATTGAATTGACACAGCCTATTACGACGAGCGCATTGACCATCGTGGTCGACCGTCCGTCGGACAATGTCCCAGCTTCCTTATTTTCTGTTCGTTGTTATAGTTAAAAGAAAGATGGATATTTTAGATTATATTATTATGCTGCTGTTTACAGGCGTTGTCATAGCAGCAGGTCTGTCTTTCGGAAAAACGGGTAGTTCCATGAAGTCGTATTTTGCGGCGGGTGGAGCAGTTCCCTGGCGAATCAGTGGCTTGTCCCTGTTTATGAGCTTTTTCTCGGCCGGTACATTTGTTGTGTGGGGATCCATTGCTTATCAACATGGTTTTATAGCGATAGCTATTCAAATGACCATGTGTCTGGGAGGTCTCGCGGTCGGTATGTTTATTGCACCCGCTTGGCAGAAATCCCGTGCGCTGACAGCGGCGGAGTTCGTATCCCGCCGGCTCGGAGTCAGCGTCCAGAAATTTTACAGCTACCTCATTCTGCTCATTTCATTGATGTACACAGGTGCTTTCCTTTATCCGGTAGCAAAAATCATCAATGTTTCCACTGGTTTCTCGATTGAGGCTTGTATTCTGGTACTGGGGATTCTTGTCATCTTGTATACTGTTGTGGGCGGACTTTGGGGCGTCATGATAACGGATGTTGTTCAATTTATTGTACTGACGGCTGCGGTTATTATTGTTGTTCCATTGGCCTTTGACCGCATAGGTGGTGTGGGAGAATTGTTTACAAATGCACCTCCGGACTTTTTCCACATCGTGAACGAGGAATATTCTTGGCTTTTCCTATTAGCATTTGCTATTTATAATGGGATATTCATCGGCGGAAACTGGGCTTATGTACAACGTTATACAACGGTGGATAGCCCGAAATCGGCCAGTAAAGTGGGATACTTATTTGCCGGTCTTTATCTTATTAGCCCCTTTATCTGGATGTTGCCTCCGATGATTTACAGAATTGTCAACCCCGAGTTATCTGGGTTAGAAAACGAAGGGGCCTACTTAATGATGTGCAAAGAAGTACTTCCGAAGGGACTTATCGGATTAATGCTGGGTGGTATGGTTTTCGCTACGGCAAGTTCGGTGAATACAACGCTAAACCTTGCGTCTGCGGTATTTACGAACGATTTGTATAAATCTGTCCGTCCGCAGACCAAACCGAAACAGTTGATGTTTGTTGCGAAGACCGCCGTTATCGTATTTGGCATTATAACAATTTTGGTAGCTCTAATGGTTCCATCAGCAGGCGGTATCGTAGAGATTGTATTGAGTGTAGGCGCAGTAACGGGCTGTTCGCTGTATGGTCCACCGATATGGGCATTATTCTCCAAGTACCATACGGGGCGTTCTATTCTTTGGTGTACTATTTTAGGATTGGCAATCAATGTATACTTTAAATTTTTACATCCGCTGTTGACCGGCATTTCATTAAGTAGGGCAGAAGAGATGTTAGCCGGTGCTATAATTCCTTTTGCATTGTTGGCCGGATATGAGTTATGGGCAAGGAGCCGGAAGGAAATTGCTCGTGATTACATACATTATAAGCAACAACAACGTATCGCAAGCCAACTGGAGGAAGAGGAGGAAGAGGAACAGAGTAGTGAAGAACAAAACCGTTACGGATTAAAAGTCTTAGCGCGTACAATGGCTATTACATCATTAATCTTTATTGTGTTGGCGCTTATTGCAGATCATAAGGCATTGTGGATTACCTTATCAATTGGTATTATCGTCGGCCTCGGAGCGCTGTCGATTTTTCGGTATACAAATAAAAAAGTAAAGGCAGATGTGTAGTCTGCCTTTACTTTTTTATTGATTTTAATTCTTATTCCGCAGAAAGTGTAATTTTTCTTTCTACGGAAACATTATCACCAGTTACAGCGTTTCCATCTTTGTCAACAAGCGTCAGCTTAACCGTATTTTCGCCCATTGGCAGATTTAATATCTCGTAAGGAACCCATTGATCTAGCAAAAACTCCTGTCCATTGATGTCTGCTTTAACTTTATTCCCGTTAGCACTTAACGAACCGTTGACAACAAAGAAATCTAACAATAGTGTCTTTGTATCTTCTCCTTTATATTCACCTTTTGGACGGCTATAGAATAATGCCATTTGTCCTGGATCAGGCAACTCTTCAATTTTAGCATCTGCCGTGACTTTAAACTTCACTAACTTAGAAGCATCTTTTGTTTTGATTGCCTCATGATAGGAGCGAGATAGGAAAGACATCAAATAGTGCTCTGAGTTAAGCGGCACAGTTACGCTATATTCTGGCTTATATAAAGCTTCGTACGGTGCATTGTCCAAAATAAAATGAATATGCTGTCCATCATGTGAGTTTGCCATGTGGTGGTCATGTTCCGTTTGTGCGGTCAGTTCAAAATTGCTGACATTATATTTAACAGTGACTTTTGCGGAATCTGTACCCACTTTTTCAGCGGTAATCGATGCGATTTCTAAAGTCGCTCCCGGAAATTCTTTAGAGTGTGCTAAAGGATTTACGCCAATGCCGCCAACGGAGTCAGCCAAAGCTGTTGTATCCCGAAGTTCGCCATCTGTATTCTTTGTAGTTGGGTTACATGCCACAAGTGTCGCTGATGCAGCAACAAATGCTAGGGCAGTTTTCAAATTGGTCATTTTCATACCTTTTTATTTAATTATTTTTATGATTTACTACTTCTGTTATCTAACAAATATAAAGTAAAAAAGTTTTTCATTCAAAAGTCGTGTCCAACGCTATCTTAATGGCTTCTATAGTTTGTTCAAGATCATCCTGTGTATGTGCGCTGGAAATAAAACCAACTTCGTATCCGGAAGGGCCAAAGTATATACCTTGATTAAGCAGTGAACGGTGCATGACTTTATATTTTTCCATAGAAAGCGGATCAATTTCGTCCGCTCGTTTGATACTTTTTTGGTTTGTAAAAGCAAACCAAAAGATGGAGCCAACCGTGAAAATCTGAACCGCATAGTTTTTACGCTCTATATAAGCGCGTATTGCATCTACAAACCCCTGCGTTTTCTGTTCCTGTCTGGTGTAAAAATCTGGTTCTGCCAATACTCGAAGGGCCGCAATTCCTGCGGACATAGCCACCGGATTCCCAGATAATGTGCCCGCTTGGTACACGCCTCCGTCAGGCGAAATATGCGCCATGAGCTCCTTGGAGGCACCATACGCACCTACGGGCATACCTCCACCAATGATTTTTCCATATGTAATAATATCGGGTTGTATATTATAGTAACGTGCAGCTCCTTCAAATCCTAATCGAAATCCGGTAATCACTTCATCAAAAATGAGTAAAGTACCATGTTCCTGTGTAATTTGGCGCAAGAAATGGATATAATCCTTATCCTGGATCAATAGTCCGTTATTCGCGGGGATACCTTCTATAATAACAGCGGCGATCTGATTGGAAAATGAAGAGAAAACCTCTTCCAAAGCTTGTTTGTCATTTAATGCGATGACGATAGTTTCATCGGCAAATGCTTTAGGTACACCGGCGGATGATGTTTCGCCAAAGGTAACTAATCCCGAGCCGGCTTTGACCAACAGCGAATCGGAGTGACCATGATAACAGCCCTCGAATTTTACAATCTTATCTCTTTTAGTAGCTCCCCTAGCCAAACGGATAGCGGACATAACTGCTTCTGTTCCCGAACTGACAAAGCGAATTTTTTCAATATAACGGTTATTCGTTAAAATCAATTCAGCTAGCTCGTTTTCCAATCGGGTAGGTGCACCAAAACTTAGTCCCTTGTCTAACTGCTGTGCTACGGCTTCTCGTACTTTATCATCGTTGTGCCCCAATATCAGAGGCCCCCATGAGCAACAGTAATCAATAAATTCGTTGCCGTCCGCATCCCATATCCGGGCCTTATCCCCTCGTTCAATAAAGAGAGGAGTACCATATACTGATTTAAACGCCCGAACCGGAGAGTTTACACCTCCTGGGAAATAATTTTTTGCCTTCTCAAAAAGCTCCGCAGATTTTTTTCGTGAAATATCTTGTTGTTTTGTCATTTCGTGATTCTTAATTTGTGAATAGTATACTTTGTAAGTTTTAAGGTTTGTACTATCCCCTCCTTAAATT
>PJTZ01000153.1_pt1 | contig 41803 bp, 41 predicted proteins | sample 1512131 | NCBI WGS metagenome assembly PJTZ01 (sample SAMN08177679, study PRJNA422409) | Soil metagenome, whole genome shotgun sequencing project. | reverse complement strand
TTCCACTAAGGTGGTCATAAGCGGATGTACCTGTGTTTTATCTAAGCGGAACTCGGCAACAATCGTAGTGTCTTTGACATCCTTGTATGTTCCCGGTTGGTTCAGCTCATGTGAACTCAAACCCGTCCCAGCCGCGGGAGAATAGGGTTGTATGGTATAGCCTTTATATAAAAGCCCTTTCTTGTAAAGCTCTTTAAGCAAATACCATAAGGTTTCGATGTATTCATTCTGATAGGTGATATACGGATCACTAAGATCAACCCAATAGCCCATTTTCTGGGTAAGGTCATTCCACACATCCGTATATTTCATCACCTCTTTTCGGCAGGCATCATTATAAGCTTCGACACTGATTTTTTTGCCGATATCTTCTTTAGTAATGCCTAGTGTTTTTTCAACGGCCAATTCAATAGGCAATCCGTGTGTGTCCCATCCTCCTTTGCGCTTCACTTGGAATCCTTTCAAGGTTTTATAGCGACAGAAAATATCTTTAATCGAGCGCGCCATCACGTGGTGGATGCCTGGCATACCATTGGCGGATGGGGGACCCTCATAAAACGTATAGGGTTTGTTGGCCGGACGATTTGATATACTTTTCTCAAAGATATTATTCGACTCCCACCGTTCTAGTATTTCTCTACCTATTTCAGGCAAGTTTAACTGCTTATATTCCTTGTACATCCGAAATTGCGATTGTTTTTAAAGGTCGCTAATTTAGTGATTTTAAATTTAAGAAAGAAGACAGAAAATGTCATGTCTTGTTATGGAATTGAATGATTCATAGCATCATGTTTGCAAAGATTCCTTGTTATGGAGAGATGCATAAAATTTAGCGCTATGGCAATAAGTACGTTTGTCTTAGTGTGCTTGTCGGAAGTAAAAGCACAAAAGAGCAATTATCCGCATCAGATTACCGTGCAGAAGAAGGGAGATATTGATAAAAAACGATTTGTCGATATTAAAGCGGAGGAATGGAAATGTGAACCAACGACGGTTTTGCCTGTGGCGTATAACAGCTTTGTTGAGTTAAAGTGGTCTTTGGAATATGAGATTATAAATAAGATAAATCGTCAAGAGCTACGAGGTTTTGGTAGTTTGGATTTGGAATATCTAATAGATGAACAGGGTAAAATATCCTCCTTAGATTTCTTGTTTAATAGGGCATCTGTGCCGGGGGGAGTCACAAATCCGGAAGAATTAAAAAAGCAGCTTGCGTTAGACGATTGGAGAAAACGATTTATAGCATTGAAATCTCCTTTTGCGCCCGCCAAATTTGATAACCGACCAACGCGATACAAAGGGTATTTAAGGATGATCTTTTACAGAAAATAAGCTAAACCAACTTGCTCGGTGGGTCGGTTATTAAGTTATGCCTATGCCGAGAACGAACTTCCGCAGCCGCAAGTGCTCGTAGCGTTCGGATTGTTGAACGTAAAGCCACGGGCGTCTAGGCCACTTTTGAAATCGATTTCCATGCCGGCTAAATAGAGTCCATGCGCTTTATTCATGAAAACACGGATACCTTCTAAGACATATTCTGTGTCACCGTCTTTCTTTTGGTCGAAACCCAGTATGTAGCTCATACCCGAACAGCCTCCGCCTTCAACGCCAATACGTAAGCCGAAATCTGCGCCGATTTCCTGTTGGTCGATCAACTTTTTCAGTTCCGAAACTGCACCTTCAGTTAGGGTTACAGGGGCAGTATTTGTTGTTGTTTCTGTGCTCATTACGCGTTGTTTAATTTTTTCCGTTGTTACAAATTTACATCTTTCTTTTAAAGAAGCTTTTGGAAACCGTCTATTTTTGACAATAATAAAACATTCCTAAATTTTTTGTGGATTTATATGTACTTTTGCGTCGAAATTTAAAAGTTTTTATAATACTCCTTAACAATAACACAATGGAAAGAGATCAGGTCATTTTTAACCTCATAGCCGATGAGCTAAAGCGTCAAGAAGAAGGCATCGAATTGATCGCTTCAGAAAACTTTGTCAGTAAACAAGTAATGGAAGCAGCCGGTTCGGTCTTAACGAACAAATATGCGGAAGGCTTACCCGGAAAGCGTTACTACGGAGGTTGTGAAGTGGTTGACGAAATTGAAGCGATTGCTATCGACCGTGCAAAAAAATTGTTTGGTGCTGCATGGGTAAACGTACAGCCTCACTCCGGTGCGCAGGCAAATGCCGCGGTTTTCTTGGCAACGATTCAACCCGGTGATAAGATTTTAGGACTTGATCTATCTCATGGTGGACATTTAACCCATGGTTCGCCTGCGAATCTTTCGGGTAAAATTTACCAGCCGTTATTTTATGGAGTAAAGGAAGATACGGGGCTTATCGACTATGAGCAATTAGAGGAAACTGCATTGCGCGAAAAACCCAAAATGATCATATGTGGTGCTTCGGCGTATTCACGTGATTGGGACTACGCTCGTATCCGTAAGGTGGCCGATGAGATCGGAGCACTTGTATTAGCGGATATATCGCATCCTGCAGGATTAATAGCAAAAGGTTTATTGAACGATCCACTTCCACATTGTCATATCGTAACCACCACTACACATAAAACGTTGCGTGGTCCTCGTGGTGGTATGATTATGGTTGGTCAGGATTTTGAAAACCCATGGGGTATTAAAACACCAAAAGGAGAAATCCGTACCATAACACAGTTGCTGGATCTAGCTGTATTCCCTGGCACACAAGGAGGGCCTTTGGAACATACGATTGCAGCAAAAGCTATTGCATATGGTGAGGCACTGAGTGATGAATACCTGGAATATGCTAAACAAGTGCGTAAAAATGCACAGGCTTTAGCACAATTCTTTGTTGACCGTGATTACAAGATCATTTCCGGAGGTACAGACAACCATTTGATGTTGGTTGATTTGCGTAACAAGGATATTTCTGGAAAAGAGGCTGAAGCGGTATTAGGCAAAGCTGGCATTACTACGAATAAAAATATGGTTCCTTTTGATACACGTTCACCATTTGTTACCTCAGGTGTACGTTTTGGAACAGCGGCTGTTACCACACGTGGTCTCAAAGAAAACGAAATTATACAGATCGGTGAGCTTATTGATGAAGCATTGGCAAATCGGGCGAATGAAAGTGCTTTAGATGCTATTCACGGCAAAGTGAAAGCCTTGATGGCACAATTTCCATTGTATAAGTAAATGATAACATAATATTAGCTTTATAAAAAAGGTGAGCATGCTTTTTGCTCACCTTTTTTATTGTTTCGACGATAAAAAACGTAAATAAAATAAACCATTTCAAGTACTTAATTGTTATATCGAGAAAAGCGAAAGATGTGTGAATAAATGTTAAAATATAATCGTTTAATTTGAATCTTCGTTATTTTTCATTTGCTTTGAAATATGTTTATACAAACGAAAGGACGCCTATAAAACACTTTACTCTTTAAAATAAATTCAAACATAAATCTGGGGATTTACTATGAAAACATTAAAAGAAAAAAGTGACCTTGAGTTAATTCAGGCTTATGTGGCAGGGGATGAAACGGGGATAGAGGTATTGCTGAATAGATATAAGTCGAAAATATATACATCCATCTACCTACAAGTGAAAGACGAATATCTCGCAGAAGATATCTTTCAGGAAACCTTTATAAAGGTGATCAAAACATTAAAATCCGGGCGATATAACGAGGAAGGTAAATTTTTGCCTTGGGTAGTACGTATTGCGCAAAACATGGTGATCGACCATTTTCGGAAAGAAAAGCGGAGCCCGACTGTAGTGAGTAGTGATGGGTATGATATTTTTGGTGTATTGGAATTCGCCGATGACAACGCGGAATCCAAATTAATGACGAATCAACGCGACATAGATTTACGGAAGATTATTCAAAAATTACCTGATGACCAAAAGGAGGTACTGATCATGCGTCATTTTTGTGATATGAGCTTCAAAGAAATTGCCGAAATCACGGATGTAAGTATCAATACAGCGTTAGGACGTATGCGTTATGCCCTCAATAATTTGCGTAAAATGATTGAAGAGCATAATATGCTGTTGAATATGGGTTAGAATCCCATATTCTCTACTTCTGTAGCCGTTTCTTCTACTTTGGCTTTCAAATCTGCTTTAAAAGCTAAAACAGATTTTGCTAATTCTTCCGAAGAAGTTGCTAAAATCTGAGCAGCTAAAATTCCGGCATTTTTCGCAGCATTTAGCGCGACCGTTGCTACCGGAATTCCATTAGGCATTTGTAATATAGAAAGTACGGAATCCCAACCATCAATAGAGTTGGAGGATTTTACCGGCACACCGATCACAGGTAAATGCGTAATAGAAGCAACCATACCTGGAAGATGAGCAGCCCCACCGGCACCAGCAATAATGACTTTCAACCCACGTGTTGCAGCTGACTTCGCATATTCGTACATACGCTCGGGTGTACGATGAGCAGAAACAATGGAGACTTCAAAAGTCACTCCTAATTTTTTTAAAACTTCGATAGCATCTTGCATAACGGGAAGGTCGGATTTACTTCCCATGATTATACCTACTTTCGCCATATTTTCTTGATTCATTTTTAAGCTTTTACCTTCAATGTTTCTTGCACCCAGCGTGCATTTTTTATCGCTAACTCGCGGTCGTCATTTATAATGCATACATGCCCCATTTTGCGGAAAGGTTTTGTATATTTTTTTCCATATAAATGGACAAATACACCTTCAACGGCGAGCACATCCTCTACGCCTTCATATTTAGCGAGCCCCTCATACCGCGGTTCGCCCAATAGATTTATCATCACGGCATTTGTTCGGGCTGTTGTTGCTCCTAGAGGCAAATTGAATATCGCACGTAAATGCTGTGCAAATTGTGATGTCATATTGCCCTCGATGGTATGATGGCCGCTATTGTGAGGGCGGGGAGCAAGTTCATTTACCAAAATTTCACCTTCTTTTGTGAGAAACATTTCCACCGCTAGGAGACCGACAATTTGTAAATCCTCCGCTATCTTCTTTGCAATTTCATCGGCTTGCGTTTGGATTTCAAAGGGTAATGTCGATGGTGAAATCAAAAACTCTACCAAATTGGCATCGGGATTAAACTCCATCTCCACCAACGGAAAGGTGGATACATCTCCTTTATCATTTCTGGCAACAATTACCGCAATCTCTTTTTCAAAATCCACCAACTCTTCCACCAAAGAAGGCTCTTCAAAAGCCTGCTCTATTTCTGCTGTACTATTGATTTTCTTTACACCCTTGCCATCGTAGCCGTCCTTGCGAAGCTTCTGCATATAGGGTAATGGGATAGCCGTTTCGTATAAATTTTCTTTATTGGAAATAAGCTGAAAAGCGGCTGTCGGAATATCGTTCTGTTTAAAGAATTGTTTTTGCATGCCTTTGTCTTGAATCAATCGAATGATTCGGGATTGTGGATATACCACGACACCTTCGTCCTCAAGTTTTTCCAAGGCATCTACATTCACTTTTTCGATTTCGATCGTAATCATGTCCAAATCCTTGCCAAAATTATAGACGGTTTCGAAATCACTCAATGAACCACATTCAAAGCGGTTACATAATTTACGGCAAGGTGCATTTTTATCAGGATCTAATATATGCACGTTTACGTTGTAATTGATGGCTTCTTGAATAAGCATGCGGCCTAACTGGCCACCGCCAAGAATACCTAATTGCAACTCGCCATAAAAATCTTTTGCCATAGTGTTTAAAAAAATATATTAAGCCTGTTCAGAAAAATATTGATCTTGTAATATATTCTCTGTTTCTATTTTCTTTTGAAGTTCTAAAAATGCGCCTATTAATGCCTCTGGTCTAGGTGGGCAACCTTGTACATATACATCTACAGGAATAACTCTATCAACCCCTTTTACTACGTGATAACCATGTTGCCAATACGGCCCCCCACAATTGGAGCAGGAGCCCATCGATATGACGTATTTGGGTTCCGGCATCTGTTCGTAAAGTTTTTTTATCCTATCTGCCATTTTAAAGGTTACGGTGCCGGCAATAATCATCACGTCTGATTGTCTGGGGGACGGACGCGGAAATACACCTAATCGATCCAAGTCGTATGTCGAAGCCATGGCACCCATCATCTCAATGGCACAGCAAGCGATTCCAAAACTGACGGGCCACATCGATGACAGCCTTGCCCAATTCAGTAAATCATCCATTTTTGCAATGATTACGCCTCCACTTTGTGCTTGATTTTGTCCTGCATCCATGTTCTAATCAGTTGATTTTTTGAATTTTGGTCGAAATCCTAGCCCTGCAGTGCGCGCTACTTTTGTATCGGTATCGGCTGTTTCAGAAGATACAGATTCCTTGTAGTTACGAACCTGATATTTTTTGCTATTCAATTGTTCATAGGCCGTGGCCGGAATGCCGACGGAAACACGAGGTTGTACATGTGCAGGTTTGATCCATGAAATGTCTCCGCGCTTCCATACATATACCAATCCGACGATCAGAATGCCTAAAAACATGCCCATTTCCACCAATGTGAACCAGCCCCAACGCCCATCGGCGGCTATAAATTCCTTGTTTCCAAAAACCGTAGCCCAAGGAAATACGAAAATCAATTCTACATCAAACAATAGAAAGACCAAAGCAATGACATAAAACCGAGGGTTTATTTGTACCCAAGCTGTGCCGATGGCTTCCTCGCCACATTCGTATGTACTTAGTTTTTCGGGATTTGGTTTTTTCGGCGATAGTATTTTGGCCAACAAAATGGTTACGCATACCAAGAGGATACCTACTATTGCGATTAATAGTATCTTTCCGTATTCTGACAGCTGCGCGGGGTCATCCATAATACAAAATTACAAAATATTATTTAAAAAGGTTTGCCTGGCATTTTAGGCATATTGCGCATCATCTTAGCAGCCATGCCCGGATTAGACATTTGCTTCATCACTTTACGCATGTCGGCAAATTGTTTCATGAGCTTGTTCACCTCGTTGATATCTGTTCCCGAACCTTTCGCGATACGCATGCGTCGTTTCGTGTCGATCGCATCTGGATTTTCGCGTTCGTAAGGTGTCATAGAGTCTATAATGGCTTCAATCGGTGTAAAAGCATTATCATCTATTTCAACATCTTTAATGGCTTTTCCGACCCCGGGAATCATACCCATTAAGTCTTTCATATTTCCCATTTTCTTAATCTGTTGAATCTGCGATTTAAAGTCGTTGAAGTCGAATTTATTTTTTCGGATTTTCTTTTGTAATTCCGCGGCTTCTTTTTCGTCAAACTGTTGTTGGGCACGTTCTACCAACGAAACCACGTCACCCATCCCTAATATGCGGGATGCCATACGGTCGGGATGGAATACATCAAGGGCTTCCATCTTTTCGCCCGTACCGATAAACTTGATCGGTTTATTGACTACGGATTTGATCGAAAGTGCAGCACCACCACGGGTGTCGCCATCTAACTTTGTGAGAACTACACCCGTGAAGTCTAAACGGTCGTTGAACGCTTTGGCGGTATTAACAGCATCTTGGCCTGTCATCGCATCGACGACAAATAGAATTTCGTGCGGTTGTGTCACTTCTTTCACCGCAGTTATCTCTGTCATCAGGGCTTCGTCAATGGCAAGTCGGCCAGCCGTATCGATGATGACGATATTGTTTCCGTTGCGTTTGGCTTCCGCTACGCCTTCTTGTGCAATAGCAATGGGATCAGTTGATTCGCGGTTAACGTAGACAGGCACATTTACCTGCTCGCCCAATACTTGCAGTTGATCTATTGCAGCCGGACGATAAACGTCTCCCGCAACTAATAATGGTTTCTTGCCTTTTTTATCACGAAGATAGTTTGCCAGTTTACCCGAGAATGTGGTTTTACCAGCACCGTTCAAACCGGCAATCAAGATGACCGTAGGGTTATGTGTTATATCCAGATCCGTGACTGTTCCCCCCATAAGGGAGGTCAGTTCATCATTCATAATTTTAGTCAGCAATTGCCCAGGAGAAATGCTGGTGAGTACATTCTGACCCAAGGCCTTTTGCTTTACCTCATCGGTGAATGTTTTGGCTGTTTTATAATTCACGTCGGCATCCAATAATGCCTTGCGAATTTCTTTCATCGTCTCTGCGACGTTTATTTCAGTGATACTTCCTTGCCCTTTTAATACCTTAAAGGCCCTATCCAGTTTATCCTGTAAATTCTGAAACATGTTTATTTCTCGTCTTAAAATGTGCTAAGTGCCAAAGTTACAAAATAGTGTCGAATTTTATTTCATCAAACCATGCGAATCCGCTATAAAACCAAAAATGCGACGTATCCGGCCGCATTTTTGGTCTTAATAGAGGTGTAGGACACACCTCCAGCAATTAATCTCTTCTTCCGAAAAGGATATAAGCATAATATAGTAACGTTACCAGTGCTGATAATGCCGCTACAACGTAAGTCATTGCTGCCCATTTCAATGCATCTTTTGCGCCATCATGTTCATCCCGGCTGTGTGTTACATTCGCTGTTTCCAACCATTTTAATGCTCTGCCGGAAGCATCAAATTCCACCGGCAAGGTCACAAAAGCGAATAACGTTGTCAAGAACAATGCGCCTACACCAACTGCTAATACCCAAGGGTTTCCACTAAAAGCCATTAGCAATACACCGCCTATTAACACCCACGATGTCAATCTGGAAGCTATGCTCACCACAGGAACCATCGCCGAACGGAACTGCAACCAAGAATAAGCCGTAGCGTGCTGTACAGCATGGCCGCATTCGTGTGCGGCTACAGCTGCAGCGGCTACACTGCGGCCGTAGTATACTTCGTTGCTTAAATTTACCGTCCTATTTGCCGGATTATAGTGGTCGGACAGACCACCTTCATTGGCGACTAGTACTTTCACGTCATAGATTCCATTTTCATGGAGCATTTTTTGTGCAATTTCAGCTCCTGAAAGTCCTGAACTTAACGGAAATTCTGAATATTTTTTAAACTTGTTCTTAAACCTCGATTGTACGATCCAACTGATAACCGCAATCCCAATAAATATAATCCAATACATAGTCTTTATTTCTTTTTAATTCTTTCGCTATTTCTCTTTTCTCTACAAACTATATTCCATTCGTTATGATTCGCCTTGAAGATAATAAAAACGATTCATTTTGTCAGTTTAAAAAATAAAAATTGATATTAGCCTGTCATTATTGCTTGTATTTATCGGCTTCAGGCGCCCTTGCTTATATTAAAACTCCTATTTAGAGATAAGAAAAATCTGATCAATTTTCTAAACATCATCTTTCGGGGACGTAAAGATATTGTTGATCTGACCTATTGCGATACCGAGCGTGCGTAACCCATTAACCTATGTCATATGGATTGACTACTTGTAAATTCGTAAACTTACTGAAATCAGTGGTATTTCGAGTGATAAGAATAAAGTCATTGACCGAAGCTGTCGCGGCTACAATGCCATGCAACACTCAAAATACATAGACCCGACAACGGATTATGGCTTTAAGCGGCTTTTCGGAACAGAAGTAAACCGGGACTTTCTCATTGCATTGCTCAATGACCTGTTTCGGGGAAGGAAGACCATAGCGGATTTGGTATACAACAAAAACGAACATGTTGGTGAAGCAGAGGAAACGGGTACGGTTATTTTTGATCTCACCTGTACGGCAGATAACGGAGAACAGTTTATTATCGAAGTTCAGCGGAGTTCGCAGGTCAACCTTAAACGCCGGATGCTATATTATGGTAGCAAACTCATAGCTGATCAAGCTCCGAAAGGTAACCGCAAGGAATGGAACTATGCCGTAACGGAAGTGTATGTCATCGTATTAATGGAGGGTTTTGCAATGCCCGATGGAGAGGACGACAAGGATTTTCTGTACGATATTTGCCTGTGTAATAGGGATACAGGGAAAATATTCTATGAATATTTGGGATTTATTTACATAGAACCCCGAAGGGCTCTATCATTCCATTGAAAATAAACATTAATGATAAATTGATTAATTTTGAAAAGGAAGAGGTGGAATTAGAGAGCGATTTGGAGCAATGGATGTATGTGTTGAAGAATATGTCATCGATGAACAAATTATCGACCTATCTAAAGAAGCCTATCTTCAAGAAATTATTTGAGATCGCTGAATACAGCAAATTGAATAAGGAGGAACGCAAAATGTACGATGTTAGTTTAAAACGCAAGTGGGATAATAAAGCAGTGCTTGACTATGCTCGTCAAGAAGGTGAGGAAAAGGCTCGCAAAGAAGAACGTGCCAAAGCCGAGGCTGAAAAGTTAGCTGAAAAACTGAAGTCTGCGTTGAATTTAAAAAAGAGAGGGCTTCCAGTAGAAGATATAGCCGAAGATTTGGGACTTACGGTTGAACAGGTCGAAAAACTGAAATAGCCCTTGCTAAAAACTAATAGCAAAGAAAGCCGAACATTTTATTTTGTTCGGCTTTCTTGCGTTATAAATTGTAGCATTATTATTCCTTTATTTTTACAATCGTTGATATGTTAGTTAACACAGACGGCGCGTTCGTGGACACTTTTATGTCGTCAGCGATCACTTTTTCATTTTCGGATAATACGGACAGTGTTCGAATAAACTAAAAAAGCCTCATTTTGCTACAATACTGTCAATAATATACTGCCCCAAAATAGCCCCATAAACCGTACGGTTTATGACGTTGACCGAACCCTTTCTCCTATAAGGGGAACACTATATCCCAGAAAGGGAAAGCTTTTAGCTGAAAAGGGGACGCCGTATCAAATAATGTGTTCCCTTTTCCTCTAAATACCAAACGCTTTATCGGAGAAAGGGAACACCTAGCATTAAAAAGGAGTCACTTAATCGTATAAAGGGAATACTTCTTGGAAAGAACCGTTCCCTTTGTACCAATACGGGGATACCTTATACCAGAAGGGAAACACTGAATGCCGGAAAGGGATCACTCGATAGAATATACCATTTCCTTTACACCAATAGGGAACTACTTGGTGGCGTTAAGTGTTTACTGAATATCCTATAGGGAACACATTCTTCGGAAAAGGGGATACCATTTACGATACAGCGAATGGTAAACACAGCGAAGCGATCACCTGATCACGCAAAGGGGATACGTTATCGTTTAGACCGTTTCCTTTTTCCCGTAAAGGAATCACCGGATGGAAAAAAGGGATCACTTGTTATGAAAAAGTAATCACAAGATAGAAAGAACCATTCCCTTCTTATCAGAAAGGGAATGCCAAACATCGTCGACCGTTCGGTAAATCTCGGAAATATTTACGTTTTTTCTGCAGTTCTTTCAGCAAAGTTCTTAGCTAATGATACCCAGCAAATATTTTAATGACTGTTTAAACGATTTTCTGATTTGTTTCGCAGTAACGTATCGTCTGTTAAAGACCGGTCTACGAAGAAAAAGTGGAAAGGTTTTGGATTTCCCTTTCTCCATCACAATCATATACCAATTGTTGTAAAGGATTTGCTCCAGTTCCTCAATGGGATATTGTTTTCGTTTACGGTTTTGAAGAATAATTTCTGTGTAAAGTGCGTGATACTCTTTAGGTGTATATTTGCTCCCGATAACCGGCTTAAGAAGTATATCTAGCTCAATATCATCTGCATGTGAGATTAATTTGTCCAGTTGATAAAATAGGATGGCCCGTAGTTGCGTGTCGGCAAGATGTCTTTTCCGGTCTGTGATATTGTTGTCATGTATGCGGTATTCACCTAGGTAGTCGGGAATATTATCGACTTCGTATTTTAACGCTATCCGAGAAAACAACCCGTAATCCTGAGCGACTGGATGATTGGGGTATCCGCCCATTTCGCGGAAAACCGAAGTGCGGAACATGACAGTAGAGTGAACAAAAGAGTTGTGGAACAGGAGCTCTGCATGAAGTTTTTCAGAATCGCAGATGGGTATCATCTTTTCTCCCGTACGATTACCATCTTTATCTATTATATAGGCGCATGCACCCAATAATGCCAATTTAGGTCGATCTAGAAAATGCTGGAGTTGTATTTCTAGCCTGTTCCGGAAAGCAATGTCATCGCTGTCTAACACGGCGATAAACTCACCTTGTGCCTCTTCGAGAGCAACATTTCGGGTAAAAGGAAGACCTTTGTTTTCGCCATTTTCAATCAGGCGAACGCGAGAATCATCGAAACTTTGAGCAATTTGGATTGTGTTATCTGTAGAGCCATCGTCTACAATTAAGAGTTCAAAGTGGGGGTATGTTTGTGTTAATACACTCTCAATAGATGTGGCTATATAATCTGCTGCGTTGTACGCCGCCATGAAAACAGTTATTTTTATCTTATTTTTACGTTTGTCCGACATGTTTTACTCTCTCATTTGGCGTTATACCACTGTATGATGGATATTTGCCCATTTATTGCGTATGCAATAGTCTTGTGGGAAAAACAGTTTGATAACGCTTTTATTATGGATTGACCGTAGGAGAAGAAACCCTAATGATCAATATATGGCCTATATCGCACCATGTACGATAGTAATGAATCTCAAATATAGGCTATTTTTCTTAAAGGGAGATAAAAAAGATGTTAATGCAATGAAGGTGTTTTGATCATATCTCCTTGCGATCGTCGGATTCCCAGCAGATATTTCAGCGACAGTTTAAATGTTTTTCGGATTTGTTTAGCAGTCACATACTGCGAATTAAAAATAGGCTTGCTAAGAAACAGTGGAAGGGTCTTGGATTTTCCTTTTTCCATTACAATGGCATACCAATTATTAAAAAAGATGCGTTCCAGTTCTGTAATAGGATACTGTTTGTGTTTCCTGTTTTCGAGAATGATCTCACGATAAAGAGTATAGTATTCTTTTGGAGAATATTTGCTACCCATAACGGGCGAAAGTAATATCGCTGGATCCAGGTTCGTGATAGATGGTAACAGTTTATCCAGTTGGTAAACAAGAATATCGTTAAGGTGAGCTTCCAATATATCCTTTTTTTGCAAAGAGATATTATTTCCATGTATTCTGTATTCCACGAGGTATTCGGGAATGTTGTCAACTTCATACTTTAGGGCTATTCTTGAAAATAGTCCGTAGTCTTCGGCGGCAACATAAGCTGGGTAACCACCCACTTCTGTGAAAGCGGACATACGTAACATAACGGTGGAGTGTACAAACGAATTATAGAACAGCAAACCCGCATGAAGTGTGTTTGTTCCACAAATGGGGATCATCTCTTGTCCTGTTCTACATCCGGTATGATCGATGACATAAGCGTATCCTCCCAAAACAGCTAATTTAGGCCGGTTTAGGAAATGCTGGATTTGTATTTCCAACCTGTTGGGGTGGGCAATATCATCACTGTCGAGCACGGCCATAAATTCGCCTTTGGCTTCTATGAGAGCGACATTTCTTGTAAAAGAGAGTCCTTTGTTGCTTTCATTCTCAATTAACCTGATTCTAGGATCTGTGAAACTGCGGACAATCGCTGTGGTATTGTCCGTAGAGCCGTCGTTCACAATCAGCAATTCGAAATCTTCGAAAGTTTGGTTCAATACACTCGCGATAGCTTGCGAGATAAATGGCGCGGCATTGTATGCTGCCATAAATACTGTAATTTTAGGCATAATATGTCAACTGAAAAGTATTCCCTATACAAATAATGGAGAGTGCATTGCAAAACTAATCACTGTTGTCATCGGTCTGTAATTAATCGATACGGCTTTATATCAACAAATATAATTTTATTTTGGTTCAGTTTGTGTATTTTTTCTTATAAAAGAATATGAGAATTTGTTTAAAAAATAACGAAACTATCTAAGATGAGGCCACGTCCATCCGTGTTCGGACGCGTTTCGTTAATCCACTTATTTGGAGATACCACGATTTTGTCAGGATTGTTGTTCAGCCAAGCACCCCACCAGCTAAAACTGCTGTTGGCGATAATATTGTGCTTGCATAAACTCATCAACTGCATGTCTATATAACTCTGGTTTCCGGTATTCCAATCTACGAAAATAGCATCTATGTTGTTAAACGTTTCTTTACACCAAGGAATATCGTTGGAAAAAATAACAAAGAGGGGAGAGTCCGTCTTTTCGTTTATATAAGTGATCGCTTTCTCGTAATAGGCATTGTCACATATACTTCCCAGGTGTTGATTTGACGCGATGAGGTAATCTCCACGACGGACGTGAAGGGAAACACTATTACGCTGCTGAATATGTTGAATAAGCTCTTTATTTTTAATGTCGGTAATTTGCGGAAACTGAAAATGTTCACGAAGTTCTTCTGCGACCATATTGACGTAATCGATATGTTGCCAATACCCCCAATAATATCGATTTTGTTTATCGCTAAAGATTGTTTTATTGTAAGCAAATGGCATCGTTTCCTCGATGTAGGCTTGTTTAGTATTATATAACCTTCTTAGTTTACGCCAAATCCATTTTCTATTATGGGGAAGGTAGAGATTTAAATCGAATTTGGACACGATATTCAGATTGATGTCGAAAATGTCGTTCAGCTCGAATCCATTATGAAGCGGATAGGTTTCGAAATCGCTTAGATCAGCTTTGACTTTTTTAAATTTTTTCTGTAGGGCGAGATAAAATCCGTATTGGAACATTTGGTTTCCAAGTCCGCCTAAAAATTTGACAATTTTCATCTAAATTATATCCGTAACAATGGTTTGCATCTGCTAGAGTAAAGATACTGTTTTAGTCAGTTTATACAAAATACAATTACCTCAAGTAACGTTATTGTCGTCGTTATTTGTGCCCATTTGAACCCATTTGTGCCCATTTGTGGTCATTTTGCTCAAGCAATTCTGAGGATACCCTATGTTTGTGCTGTTCGTTTATCTCGCGAGGAGTAGATCGTACATATCAACAGTAGCACAAAATAGGGATAGAATTTTTATCAAATCTTATCAATTTCTATCAAATCCTATCAAAATTTAATTTTTGGAAGTGCCATCTATAGGTTTGTGTTGTTCATTCCCTCGCGAGGAGCTGAACAACGAGAACAAGGTAACGGGAAACGCCTAAAAAGGAAAGAGCTCGCCGATGAAGGAGTAGACCGAAGCCGACAAACATTTTTTTAAACTTTTAAATTTTAGTATTATGGCAATTAAATTCAATGTACAGGAAATCGGCAACCCGCAGGATGCGGCTGCCCCTAAGAAGTTCTACGCACGTCCGGTAAGCAGCGGCGAGATCACTTTAGAGGATCTGGCTTCGGACATATCCCATGCATCTTCGATTAACGAGGCGGATGTGATGGCGGTATTGTACAGCCTAGTGCGGGAAATCCCGCGCAATATCTCGCAGGGCTATATCGTCCGTTTGGGTGGACTGGGCTCTTTCCGTTTAGGGACCAGTAGCGTCGGCAGTGAGACGGCAGAGGAAGTAACCGCTGCCAATATCCAGCAGAAACGGATACTGTTCCATAACGGTGCGCGTATCAAAAAGGCGATAACGGATTTAACTTTCAGGAAAAGCGAGTAGGTTCGTCTTTTGGTTTAATCAGGTAGGCCGGTATCTTAGGATGCCGGCTTTTTTGTGTTCAGATTCCTCAAAATGACCACGGTCATCTAAAAAAACGAGCGTTTGATTTTTCAAAAAGAAAGTTTGTTTTGTACGAACGACCGTGGTCACTTTCCAAAAACAAACTTTGAGTTGGAAAAGTTACCGTGGTGAGTTTTTGGAAAGTTATTTTCGACTTTTCAAAGCCCTTTTAAGGGAATTTTATTTTACTATGGGTTAATTTTGTTTTGTGTGGTATGTATTTTTTGTATAAGACTGATTTAATTTAGTTTAACTTCATTGGTTCTAATATATTTGTGAATATACTCTTCCACTTCTTGTTTTTTCTTTACATCCTCAATGAGATCAGAAATGGGTAATAAATTTTCTAATCCATCTAAATATGCGAATCTAGCATTCTCTTCGGTGACGCTTTCTCTCCACTCATCTATTGTCACAAAAAGATTTTTCCCAGCTTTTTCTTCGATTTTAATTTTAGAGGGGTCGCCGCCAACTACTTCGAAAGCTATTTTAGGGTTTGTCACTCCCTTTAATGCCGTTGAGTCAACCGGATCGAGAAATCCGGAAAATAATCCAAAACATTCTTTCAAGCCTATTCTAAAACTATTTTCCACAGCTTGACGCCTACTTTCTTTTTTATATTGGGCTTGATAGTTGATGCTTAATTTTGCTCCAATTTCTAATGAAATTAACGCATGTGTGCCGTATTTCTCTATAAGTTCGTGAGCACTTAGTGACTGACAATCATATTTAAAGCTCTCCGTTACGTAAGGAGTTAGTAGACGGTCGTAAGCATTCAATGACAATCTACGGTATTTCATTTCTAGTTCATAAAGACCATACAAATAATTGCCTGAGGTTACCTCTGTTTCGGGGAATGCGTGGACGATATTTCCTTTAAAATAGCTATAACTGTGCGGTTCATGCTGTCTTAAGAAAACATGTGTTAGGTTTTTGGTGAACTGTTCTGCGTCAGTAGCATATATGGGGGTGAAAGTTGAGCTCAAAAGACGTGCAACGACGAAACGACCGGTATGATCTTTTACGAAGTCCGGGGTATTGATCACCGGTTCTCTTACAGAAGTAGCATCTGCACATTTACCTGTTATGTCGTATCCGTAACCTAAAAAGTTATAATCGTTGTATCCTTCCTTATCTATATTATTTTCATCGTCCCTAAGGTTCTTTACGGAAAATTCGAGTTCTATCTTTTCCGCTAATTCTGGATCTATCGTTTCCGGGTTATCGAGAGTTGTTTTTTTACAGGAACTTAGTGCAATGACAACCGATAGGGCAAAAAAGAATGTTTGTTTAATTTGTAATGTATTCATTTGTTTATCTATAACCGTAAAAATCTATTTTTTGCGGTTACGCAAGTTAACGTATTTATATTAAATCTCATTTTCTTTTTTTATAATGAGCCGTTTCTTGAATAGAATTAATTGGTTATATTGAAGATCCCCTGCACACTTAGATTATTTTTTACTCCTAAAAAGAAGAATTATATGAATTATACAAATTGCGATATTGTGTTTTATGCGCCGCGATCGTAAATAGAAAATATTAAATTAAAAGGCTTTAGGAATAAACCATAATGAATAGAGATTATCTATCCCTATCTGTCACAAACAATTGTATTCACTGAAATTTTTTTACGCCAATTGCCTTTAGCAAACGAAACCCTTTGGACGTCCGAAGTCTTTTTAACTTATCTTCGAGTTTAAAATATTCTATATAGTCATTATAAAACAAAGGGAATTCTTCTTTTAAGAATGCATTTTGTTCGGCATCTATAATATTTCTATTTTTTGGATCTGAACTCATACCATCCATATAAAAACTAGAAATTACATCCGGGATATATTTGGTAGATACCTGTTTGCCTATGATTATCTTTGTGAAGAATGCCCAGTCAGCAACAATAGTATATTTTGTTTCATATGTACCGTATTTTTCAAACAAATCTCTACGTATGAATGTAGAAGGATGGCCTAAAGACCCCACAAAAAAATGTTTAAAAGTTAAAGTTTTCGGATAATGGTGTATATGTGTAGGTTTACTTTTGTGCCCTATAATTTGGATGTTACCATAAATGATAGCTTCTGAAGTGAGCTTCGGAATAATCTCTTCGAGAACACCTTCGTTGAAAAGTAAATCTCCACTATTAAGAAATAAGAGATAATCTCCAGACGCTTTCTCTATTCCTTTGTTCATTGCATCATAAACACCTTTATCTTTTTCAGAAATCCAGATGTCTATTATAGAAGACTCTTTAATTATATTCACACTTCCATCGTCGGAAGCTCCATCTATTACAATTAATTCAAATTCTTTATAAGTTTGATGTTTTATGGATTTGAGTGTGTTTTTTAACCCCTCAATATTATTAAGATTTACTGTAATAATACTTAGTTTCATAAATTAATCATTAACCAGTGAATCAAAAACCTTTATTGTGTATTGGGAAATGCTACTTTCTTCGGAGCAAAGATTTATTGATCACAATACCAAATATAGTACTATTTTTGCGATGATAGAGAGTGGTTGTTGTATTTTCTTATTCCTTTGTGAGGATTCTAAATTTCACTTATAGTGTATCAAAACTTATAGGAGGATCGTTTATAACTATAAGCAAGTGATGTTAAATTATATGAGTAAACCCTTAGTAAGCGTAATCATACCCTGTTTCAATGTAGGAAAGACAATACAAGAAACATTAGAGTCTGTAATTAAGCAAACTTACCCATCGTTTGAAGTGATAGTAGTAATTGACGGTGCGACAGATAATACGGCGGATATAGTGAAGAATATTGCTTCTCAGCAATCGAATATAATTGTTTGTGAGCAAGAGAACAAAGGATCCTCATCTGCAAGAAATACGGGATTTCTACAATCGTCGGGAGAATATATAGTTTTCCTAGACGGTGATGATTTGTTTGCACCGACATATCTTGAAGCATGTTATAGTAAATTCGCTGAGAATCCAGAGGTTGGATTAGTATATACCAATACTATTCTTTTTGAGGCGGAGAATGGGCTTTTGGATATTCCTAATTATTCTCCAAATGAAATATTGATTGACAACAGTATCCCCGCTACAGCACTTATAAGAAGAGATATTTTTCAAGCTGTTGGTATGTGTGATACATCTCTTCCGTATGCAGAAGATTGGGAATTATGGATTAGATACACTAGATACAATGAAAATGTAGTTAAAATTGAAGAGCCTCTATTTTATTATCGAAGAAGACATTCTAAGGATTCAAAGACAGACTTAAATAAAATTAATAATATATCGGAACAAGCTCAACTTTACATCTATAAAAAACATTATACGCTTTATCAAAAAGAGGGCTTGAGCGTTAACGAATTGTTTAAAATTAGGAATGAAGTATTTTATCTCAGAAAGAAGGTGAGAAAGTATGAGACGAGATATTACGGCATTTGGTATAGAAAATTATTCTATCGTCTTTTCAAACCAAATTTTTATAAATCAATTTTTGATAGGTAAGTTTTGAATAAAAAATAATGGTATTTAATATGCTGAGGGGGAATCTAAATTTCCCTCCTCATCAAACTTCCATGAATTGGATGTTGACGAAGTTTTCATATAATGAACCTCCTCTTCTGTAAGGGATTGGGGATTGAGATACCACCCCATGTGTTTGCAAGTGAAATTCCCACCAATCCGAATAGCGTCGTAGAATTGAAGAGGTTTTACTTTGAACTTGGACGGATATTGAGGTTTGTACAAAGCGAAAGTTGTATCGACTAACGCAAAGAAAATATTTTTTTCCAGTTCATTTGTCCAATATTGTTTTTCCCAATTGATTACTTTCTCTTTTAAAGGGTAATAGTCGGGTATAGTATCAATATCTAATGCAAAGCCCACCTTTACAATTTTCTTGTTGTACTTATCCATTTTATTTATCATTGTCTTAATAAAGTCGTTTGGTAAATCTGGGTTTGGCAAGATATCAGCATCTGTAACAAAATAATAACCACGCCCATATTTTTTTTGAAGTCGTTCGTTTTCAAAAAAAACCATGTGCCCATAATTTTTGTCCATTATCTCAACTTTTACTTCCTGTTGAATTGTTTTATAATATTCTAGTAAAGGAGGGTAATTTGATTTATTGTCAACGATAACAATGTTCTCTATTTTTCTTTCTAAAAGGAAATCAATTAGCTTTTTTAAATTTCCAAGCTGATTAAAGTTTATAATAATTACAGGAATGCTGTTAGGACTTTTCCTTTGCTTTCTAACAAAGGAGTTAAAAAATATTGTATATGTATATAGAATCGATTTTCGTAGAGCTTTCAATTGTTTTTTCATTTCATTACACGTATTAGATATTTTATTTTTCTACGATTTAGTTTGTATATGAAAGGTACTTAATGGCCAAAAAGACGTTTGATTATGTTTTTTAGCTTTCTTTTCTCTATTTTTTTTCTATCCCTTTCGTAAAGTAAAAGTGTGCGGTAAGAAAATCTATCAAAAAAAGCTATTTTGGAATTATCATCTAAATCTTTGAAAATATAGATATGTGCTAACCTTTTGTTTTCAAGCATAACCTCGGGGTTTCGAGTCACACCTTTTTTGTGTAATCTGTAACACACAAGTTCTTCATCTATATAGACTGCTTTAGGATTGTTTTTGAACAAGGCTAACCAAAATATCCAGTCTTCGCCTGCTTTCAAAGTTTCGTTAAAACGTGTTTCATTAATCAGCTCCTTCTTGAAAATTCCACAATGAATTGGGATTGAGAATTCATAATCCCATTTGAGCAAAATATTTTCATAAGAAAGGAAATCCTGTTGTAGCCTACAAAAAGGTGGTTTTACTTTATCATTTATAAGATGATAGAAGTTGGTTACTACAACGTCAGCATTATCTTCGTTAAAAATTTTTATACTCGTTTCCAGTTTGGTCCGGGAAATTAGATCATCTGAATCTAAAAATAAAACGTATTTACCTTGGGAGTGATCTAGTCCGAAATTTCGTGCACTTCCTAACCCTCCATTTTCTTTTTGAATAAGCTTGAAGCGAGAGTCTTTTTGTTCCCATAATTCTCCAATTTCGGCGGTGTCGTCGGGAGATCCATCATTCACAATTAAACATTCCCAATTGGTAAACGTCTGCTCATATACTGAAAGAAGCGTGTCTGGTAACCAGTCCGCCTGATTATAACAAGGAATAATAATCGATACAATAGGGATGTTCGAGTGAGATAGTGTCATGAATGAGTTTTTTACTTAATATTCTTTAGGAAGATTAATTGGATAATATTCTTCATCATCTAGAACGTAATGGATCCAATTTTCAAAAGCATATTTTTCTTTAATTTCCTTTGCGACTTTTTTGTAAGGCGCATTAAGAAAATACTCTAAATTGCCCATATTGTTGTTTTCCCACACAAAGATATTGTTTTCGTCATAAAAATCGTACAATTTCACGATGCTATTGGTTGTAATGATTTTTTTATCATATCCTAATGCTTCGAATATTCGAAAAGAAAGACCTTTATGTTCATTTATATGAACATCAATTAATATCTTGGAAGATATTGTTTTTCGCAAGTTGTCTTCGTAACTTATGGTAGTATCTAAATGACAAAAGCCTAGATTTTGTATTTTTTCTATCTCGTGCTCATGTTCGCTAAAAATGGAGATATCAGTTTTAACTCTCATATCTAGCAATCTTTGCGAAATATCTTTCAGAATTTGATTTCTAGGTTCAAAATAGCTGCCTATAAAAAAAGCTTTGTTCTCCGTTTTACGCTTATTATCAATCTTAAAGTGATTAAAATAAAAATTAGTAATAGGGAGGGTGCCGCCTATTGATAAATCTTTTATATCAAATACAAAAAAGCGATCAAATTTAGGTATATAATCGTAAATTATTGGGAAACGATTCAATCCGTCCCACTGGTAAGCAGCTACTAGATCCGTTTTTTTTCTGATAGTGTCAACGACAGATTCTGGTAAAATATCGGCTCGAATAAGTAAAGCGTAGTCGGCATGTGTATGAGGCTCGAGTTGTTTCAGTAGCTTTTCTTCAATAGCTTTCTGTCTAAGCTGTTGCTTATAATTTCGATCCTTTAAAAAAGTTTTTCGTATAAAATTATGGAGGCGTTCCCTTAAATTTTTGTATTTAAAAGAAGGTTGATGCGTGTCGAGTACTATTACCTTAAAGCCCAGGTGTTCAAGACCTTTTCTGATAGTAGTCGAAAAATTTGCGTATTCGTGTACTGCGAGTATAATTGTCTTATCGCTGAACATGTAAAAGCCTTTATCTTATTTGACAGGAGAAATTATAATACACCTCTCGAAGCACCTATTTCACACTCATAAATAGAGGTGTCAATCGTACTTTTGAACCGTGACAGGATCCGGCGTATTTTAGGGTTATTCATCACATTGTCCGGAGACTCCTCGTCGAAGAAAGAAAGCACATGCTTTAGCTTTTCTTTACCGATGAATACGCCTAGCGACAGCTGCTCACGAACAACATTCTTGTATTTACGTTTTTTCTTACGGCTCTCAAACTTCAACTCAAATTCTGTTTTGGAGTCAATCTGGTGAGCAGGGAAATGTTGTCCGATGTAGTGCTCATATTCCGTATGGAATGAGCCGATAAAGCCTTCTTCTGTATTCCATGGTTTGAGCTCCCCTACAAAATGTAGGATTTTAGGCTGAAATTCTTCTAATAAAGGTATAGTTGTGTCGATAAGCTGATAGTTATACAAAAAGGATAGAGATCCAATTTCGTCATGAAGCACGGTGTTGATCAAAGTTTGATCGTGCCGTAAAAGTTTATGTCTATGCTTTTTCGCATAGTCCATCATTTGCGTCAAATAGTCTATCTTGAGCAAACGCTTGGTATTAAATAAAATGACGCCTGCATTTCTGTACTGATGTTTTAGCGCAATATATCGATTTAGGTAAGCATTGTGGAAATTGAAGCCCGATTTGCGCTCGATCTCCGATATATCGATGGCCATCATCAACCCCTTTCCGTCCTTATTACTGTCTAAAATTTGTGAAATGCAAGGTGCATTTATGTAAACATCGGCATCTAGATACAATATCTGCTCATATTGATCTTTAAAAATGCTGGGCAAAAAAATCTTGTGATAGGTTGCTGACGAGAGACGACCAACCGGGAGTTCATTAATAGAAGAGAAGTCGACAGTACAATAGCGTATATCTTCATGTATCGATATCGGGATTTTTTCCGTGTCAGGTAGACAAATCACGATATCGAAATCACGTTCTTGCTCTTTTTTCAGTATTTGGCTTGCAACAAAAGAGGCATAAGGTAAATAAGCATTATCCACACATAACGCCACAGCTCTTTTATTTTTTGCAGGTTTCGTACTTTGTTTAATCGTAGGTAAAGAATATGTCATCTAGTAATGTTTAGTCCCTATCTTAATCTAAATTCTTAAAAATGAAGTATATCATACAAAATATATGCCACCTCTATATTTTACGTTGGTTGCGTTGTACTTCCAACATCTTCGCATACTTCATATAAGAGAAAAACGATTGAATTAACGAAAACGTTACACCATCTATACCATGAAATATACCTTTTTTTAAAAAATAGGCTTTAAAGAACGCTGTAGCACCGTGTATAACGGGTGAAAAGGTATTTACTTTTTTTTCTTTTTTGATAAATTCTTCCACTTGCCAATCGGTGTATTGGTTTTTTTTGGCAATCAATTGATGGAAACTATCCCAAGCATAATGTATTAAATGCATGTCGGATTTGTGGAGATTAGTGGCGACGACGCGCTGATGTACATGATGGGAAGAGGGGTGGGCGGTGTTTTTATTAAAAAAACGACAAGCATAATCGGGGTACCAATCCGCAAAATTTATCTCTTTATCTTTTAGAAAGTTCCTTCTTTTGAAACTATAGGCATCATAAGGGAGTTGGAGATATTCTTTTTTTTCAAAAAATGGAAAACAGTCCTTGTCCAAAAACTCGTCTGTATCCACATTCAGTATCCAATCGTGCTGGCAGAATTGAAGTCCAAAGGTTCGTTGTGGACCGTCTCCCAAAAAAGGCTGAGAAATAACGGTTGCTCCCAGAGAGGTAGCGATTTCGACAGTTTTGTCTTGGCTATTAGAATCTATAATGATGATTTCATCACAGACTTTCTGTAAACCTACTATGCATTTTTCGATGTACTTCTCTTCGTTGAATGTGATAACCAGTCCGCTTATCCCCATATTATTAAATTACGCGTGATAATTTTTTCTTTAGGCATTATTCATAGTATTCATTTATCTTTGTTTTTAACAGCATGGATGAGCTCAATGCATTTGGTTCGTGAATGCTATGCATTTTGTCTACGTGTGGGCAAAGATAAATAAATTAGAAAGTAAAACGATGATTCCTAAAATAATTCATTTTTGTTGGTATGGGGGTGGGAAATATAGTGAAACCATTCAAAAGTGCATTAAATCGTGGGAAACGCTTCTGCCGGATTATGAAATTATAAGATGGGACGAATCCAATACACCGTTTGACAGCATGCCTTTTCTGAAAATCTTATACAAGCAGAAGCGATGGGCATTTATCGCTGATTATATGCGTTTGTATGTGTTGTTTAAACGAGGGGGAATTTATTTCGATACCGATGTGGAGGTAATAAAGGCCTTTGATAGTTTGCTTAACGAAAAAGCATTCATCGGGTTTCAGACAGAAATCGGTGTGTCGAAATTTCCGTTTAATACGGCCGTTATCGGATGTGAGCCAGGAAATAGCTTTATAGAACTTTGCTTGCAAGAGACGGAAAAGCTGCAGCGCATGAAATATCACCCTATGGCTGCCCCTGTTGTTTCGACAGAGGTGTTGATGAATAAATATGGCGTGGATACCTATAAAACCCAACGATTAACGGATGTACTTGTCCTCACGAAAGATTATTTTTATCCCTTTTCGTGGATGGAAACATTCCATGAAAGTTGTGTCACCCCAAATACGTTGGCCATCCACTGGTGGGAGGATTCCTGGGGGAATAAAAAGAAGAATTTGGCTTATTATTGGCGGTCGTTGTCCAGAAAAATAGAGCGCACGCCATTAATCCTGGTGTCCCAGCTAGCTTATACATTCGGAAAGAAGAAGCGTTTCTTTTTATATACTCAAACACCTTGAGGATACCGTGCTTTACAAGCTGCGAATCTTATCCACAACCATCTGGGGTGTTACTAACTCAATAGCTTCTATACCGTTACAAATACAGGATTTGTTTCCATATATGGAACTAGGGCGATTGGGATGTTCTACCTGAATGCAATCTGCTGTAGATTGTCCATATCCCAAGAAGCCTGCATAGGGATGTGTTGCTCCCCATATTGATATACAGCGTGTGCCAACTAAAGAGGCCATATGCATGCCGGAAGAATCCATGCTAATCATCACGTTTAAGTGACTGATGAGATCAAGCTCGCCCGTTAATCCCAATTGGCCAATGGTGTTGTATACATGTGGATATTGCGCACTCCATGTTGCTGCCGTTTCTAACTCCTGTTTTCCACCACCGAAGATGAAAAAAGTATAGGCAGAAGCTGGAAATGTTTTGAAAATAGTATCCCAATGACTTAGCGTCCATACTTTGTAAGGATGCTGGGCAAATGGAGCGATACCGATTTTAATGGTTTCAGATGTTAATGAAGTGTGGTAATTCTCGGGTACGGGGCGTTCTTCTCGCTGTAGCTGGTGGTGGTTTAATTTTAATGAAAATCCGAGTGCTCGGAATACGTCAGCATAGCGCTCCACGGTAGTACGTAGTGGTTTGAAAATCTTATGTCTTTTTCTGGTCAGCTCTTTTTTTCGATGGCGTGCTTTATCGAGTATCGCTAGATGATAGCCCGCCGTTTTAAAAAATAGCGTGAGAATGCGTGAGCGGATATTGTTATGCAGATCGGCTACATAATCAATGTCGTATTTTTTGAGCTCGTTAAAAAGTCGCCATAGCCCCTTGGGGCCTTTATGTTGATGATCTGGAAAGATGGGATGGAAGATAAGATTAGGAATGCCTTCAAAAAATGCAGCAAACTGCGGACGGCTTACCATGATGAGTTCTATCTGCTTATGTTGAGCGCTAAGCTCTCGCAAGACAGAAGCTACCATAGCCACATCTCCCATTGCCGAGAAGCGTATAACCAATACCCGGACTTTTTTCATGTTCCCTATAGTGTTTTTTTGTAAAGGACCGGATTCAACGATGGGTCGTTATACATTTTCATCTGTTTGTACACTTTCATGTATTTATTTCCCGCGGCGATATCGGTAAGTAGCTCGTCGATGCTTTGTGATAGGTCTTTACGTTGTTCTAGTAAGACGTTTAATTTTGACTTACAAGAGGCAATGTGTGCTTGGTCCACATCGATACGACTAGTTTCGACCTCCATGTGGTATATCTTCAATGCCAAAATGGATAGCCTGTCGATAGCCCAAGCTGGGCTTTCGGTATTGATACGGGCATCCTCTTTTACTTGCACATCACTATACTGCTGTAAATAAAAACTGTCGATATATTCTACCGTGTCCGTACGTATCTGGTTTTGTTTGTCGATGCGTCGCTTCCAGTTTAACCCTTCTTCTGGGGTAATATCCGGATTGCGGACGACGTCTTCCATGTGCCACTGCGCGGTGTCTATCCAACATTTTCGATACAATAGATGTTCCAATGACTGACGATCGTATGGATTTTCCATAGGATGGTCGATCTCATCATAACGATGATAATCCTCGATGACAAGTTGAAATATAGTATTAGCAATTGCGCTGATCATAACAGCAAAGATAATATTTTCTTTTGTTCTTTTACGCTAATACCTGCATCACCCAGTTTGGGAATATTCCAAATAAAATAACCAATACCGTTAAGATATAGGCTATCACCAGCAGCACACCAAACTGCTTCTTAAGTATGACAGGTTGGTCACTATTACGCAGAAATGCATATAATGGAATCTTAAAATAGAAAAACAGTGAGATCGCTGACGTAAGTGCACCGATAATAAGCAAAAGGAGTGCACCGGTATCGCCGGAAGATTGAAAGACGGAAAAAGTGGAGGTAAACACCATCAGTTTTGCTACAAACCCTACAGTTGGGGGGATGCCAATAAGCGAGATCGCAACTAACGTAAACGCCGTAAACAATATCGGCATTTTCTTGCCCAGACCTGTGTAAGAAAGAAGGGATGTAGACCCTGTTTGTTGTTCTATTTGATCGATAAAGATAAAAGTGGCTAGATTCATCAATACATAGGCTACGATGTAGAATAGCAAATAGCTGTTCAAATCTTGATAGGCAAATACAGCCATGAGTAGTAAACCCGTATGCCCGATGGACGAATAGGCCATCATCCGTTTGACGTCCTGCTGTCGAAGTGCAGCGAGATTGCCCACGAGCATGGTGACGATGGCCACGATGGTAATAAACCAAGTGCTTAATTCGGAAAAGTAAAATGCCGTGGACGACCATGATTGGTAGAGACGAGCAAATAATATGATAGCACCTATTTTAGGGATAGTGGATAGAAAAGCGGTAATGGCTGTAGGTGCACCTTGATAAACGTCGGGACTCCATACATGAAAGGGGACAAAGCTGAGTTTAAATCCGATACCGGCAAACACAAAAAGCAAAGCCAACGTAATAATCGCCTCCGGGGCATCCATCAACCCTTGTAGGTGCTCGGCCGACTGAAAATCTAGATTGCCCGTCAGCCCGTAAACAAGCGAAAGCCCGTAAAGCATCACTGCAGCACACACCGATCCGAAAAGGACATATTTCATGGCAGCTTCTGATTGGGTTTTGTTTTGGGAAAAATAACCCACCAATATATAGGAAGCAATAGAAACCATTTCTATACCGATGAATGCCATTAACCAATGGCTTGTGCTACTTAATACGTGCATGCCTAAGGTGGCAGCTATCAGTATGCTATACACATCACCATTGTTTTTTGAATGTTGTTGTTGCAAGAATATAGCGATAATGACGGTGCTACATAGAACTACAAGGCGGGCGTATGTGCTCCAGGTATCGACCAACCACATGCCGGAGAAGCTTGTTGCGGTTGTAGATAATTGTCCGATGAGATAGTACAATGAAAACCCCAATGTAACTATACAGCCGATAAACGTAATGTTCCTCCAACGTTTCTCTAAGAAAAGGGCTGTGAAGATGCACACAATAAAACCGATAATTAGAGCTAGTTCCGGTTTAAAAAGTGGAACGGAAGCGATAATCTGGTCGAGTATGTTGGGTATGGATACGTTCACGTTATGCTTAACTTTATAAGTAGGGTTGTATTAAATCAATAAGTTGCAGTACCGAAGCATTGAGGTTGCTAAATACAAGGGACGGCATAATGCCTAGCAGTAAGGCCAGGGCAAGTGCCGGAAACAAGATTACTTGTTCACGGGTGTTTAAATCAGTGAGGGCTTCTTTCCATACTTGTCCACCTTGTAGGCGTGTCTGTCCGAAAAACATGCGTTGTAAGGTCCATAAGAAGTACGCTGCACTTAATAGTATACCGATAGAACCACCTATCGCCATCCAACGAGGTACACCTGTCGTCATGCTTTCTGCATTGAACGCCCCAATAATGACGAAGGCCTCTCCAATGAAAGCAGAGAAACCGGGCAGCCCCAAGGAAGCAAAAAATGCGATAGCCACATAAGCGGTATACTTGGGCATAAGTGAAGCAAGTCCGCGGAAATTATAAATATAACGGTCGTGTACGCGATCGTATAGGACGCCAACCAAGAAAAACAACGCAGCACTGAGGAATCCGTGGGAAACCATTTGGAACATAGCGCCCGATACTCCCTCTGCGGTTAAGGAGGCGATTCCCAGTAGTACGAATCCCATATGTGATACCGAAGAATACGCAATCATGCGTTTTAGATCTTTTTGTGCCAATGCATTGAGTGCGCCATATAATATGGATACGACGCCGATCAAGGCGAGCCACCAATTAGTAGTAGCCGCGATATCGGGAAAAATACTGTAACAGACCCGGATAATCCCATATCCGCCTATTTTCAACAATATACCGGCAAGAATAATAGAGACCGGCGTGGGTGCTTCTACGTGTGCATCAGGTAGCCAGGTGTGTAATGGAACAATCGGTACTTTAATGGCAAAGGCGAAAAATAAGACAATAAATCCGATCATACGAGCTGGTATGCCGAAGACATCATGATAGTTGGCAATATAAGCAAAGAAAGAACCGTCCACATAGTTGGCGGGATTCATCATGTGCAGCATATTGAATGTATGCGCTCCTGTTACTGGGTTGATGACCGAGAAATAAAGCCCGACGATAACCAAAAGCATGAGTACCGACCCCAACAAGGTATAGATAAAGAACTTGATAGCGGCATATTCACGGCGTTCTCCTCCCCATATGCCAATGAGGAAATAAAGAGGGAGCAGCATCACTTCGTAAAATACATAGAATAGGAAGAAGTCCAGTGCGGAGAAAATACCCATCACGGCCGTATTCAGTATCATCAATAAGGCAAAATACCCCTTCGGACTTTTATCTATGTTCCACGAAGCACCTACGCCCATCAGCATAACCAGTGTGCTTAGCACGATAAGAGGTAGCGAAATCCCGTCTACACCGACGAGATAGTCAATCTCTAGTTTTCCGATGGTACCTAAGTCCATGCGTATCCACGACAGCTGTTCCACAAATTGGTAAGCCTCTAGCTGTTGAATACCGCTCAATGATGCTTCAAAATTTCCGTAGAGATAAAGTGAAAGCCCGAATTGCAGAAAGGTGAAACCTAATGCGATGTATTTATAGGTTGCTTTGGCTGATGTTGGCAAGACCAAAATCAGCAACGTAGCAACAAGTGGTAAAAATATCAATATGGATAACAAGCCCATTTTCTATTTAATTATCAGATAAAGTATTCCCAAAACAACTATGGTTAGTGCAAAACCCAAATACGTTTGTAACTGCCCATTTTGAACATGCCGAACAAGATGGCCGATATAGTACGTTGCGTTAGCGGCTAAATTGACCAACCCATCGACAATATGCTTGTCAAACCAATAAACGACCACGGAAAGCTGACGTACAAACCAAGAGAAAAATTTGGTAAGTCCATCTACCACATAGCGGTCGAAAGTATATAGTATACGGCTTAGTTTTATGACTCCATTGACAAACACGCGTTCGTTAAACTCATTTATATAACCTTGCTTATGGGCAAAATATACCAATACGTTGTTTTCCGATAAGGGATATTTCTGTTTGACATACCAATTCCATCCGATAAGCCATACCAAGATTGCTCCTCCCGTTAACAGCGCAGGAATGAATAAATGAGCCTGCGCAAGGGTGGGGTAGCTGCTGTCCGTTTCCAATGTATGCATAATCCAAGCACTATGATAATCGGTTAACGATATTCCGAAAAATGGGAATAGACTGCCCGCAGCAAGGAAAAACATCGGAATAAGCATAGCTTTCGGTGCCTCATGGAACGAGATACCTGCTGCGGTAAGAGAACGGTATTTAAAAGAACCAAAAAATGTCTTGAAAATAAGTCGACCGATATAGAAGGCCGTAAGTAAACTAACGATAATCAATAATATAGGGATTAACATGTAAGCTGCACCGAGATGATTCGCCCATTCGTATGCGGTAATCACAATGCTGTCCTTAGAAAGATAACCGGACGTGAGTGGGAACCCCGCAAGGGATAACGAAGCGATAACCATACACACAAAAGTCTTCGGCATAAAATGTCTTAAACCGCCCATATGACGTAAATCCTGTGGATCAATAGCTAGTTGTGCTTTTGCTTTCAAATGTGCCATTTCGTGGATAACCGCACCTGCAGAGAGGAACAGTAAACATTTAAAAAAGGCATGTGTGGTGAGGTGAAACATCGCGGCATTCCAGGCACCAATACCCACGCCTACCATCATAAAACCCAGCTGGGAGATGGTCGAAAAGGCAAGTACTTTTTTAATATCATATTGCCCTAAGGCGAAAAGAGCAGCGGACAGTGCAGTAAGTGTACCAATAATAGTGATAACTAAGAGAACCGTCTCGTTAAATAGCGGAAAAACGGTGCATAGTAGGAACACACCTGCTGCAACCATCGTCGCAGCATGGATAAGGGATGATACCGCAGTAGGTCCCTCCATCGCATCGGGTAGCCATATATGTAATGGAAACTGAGCCGATTTTGCCATAGCGCCCAAGAAAAACGCCAGTCCTGCGAAGGTAACCCAAGACGTGTTCTTATCAATAGATGATAGGACGCTTGTTTCGCCAAACAAAGTGGACAGGTCTAATGTGCCGCAATTTGCATAAACAAGGGCTATCCCAATGAGAAAGCCGATGTCTCCGATTCTATTGATTAGGAACGCTTTTTTATTGGCTTGCGCAGCAGTCTCTTTGGTAAACCAAAAGCCAATTAACAAGTAAGAAGCAAAACCTACCAATTCCCAAAAGATATATAATTGCAATAGATTGAGAGAAACGGTTAATCCTAACATTGCAAAGCAGAACAGGCTGAGATACATCCAATAACGGTGTATGCCGCTATCGCCTTTCATATAGGCACGGGAATAGATATGTACAGGCAACGCAATAATACAAACGACCAGTTGCATCAATGCGGTTAGATTATTAACAAGTATCCCTACATGGAGTGTATGTTGTCCAATAGTGAACCATGCCCATTTTTGCAAAACAGTTGTTTCGTTCCATATCGGCAGGAATACACCAAATAGACTTATTAGGGTGCTTGCTAAAATAGCGACTAATGCGATGTTGCCGGAAATTGATTTTTTACCCAATAAAGCCTGGATAAGGAAAGCCAACAATGGACACAACATCACGAGAATGCTAGCAGTAACGGGCGATATGTGGAGGAAGATGTTCACGCTCAGTCTTTCAATTCGTGGATGTTTTTGGGATTAATGGTTTTAAAACTCCGATATACATTTAATATAATCGCTAGCCCCACCGCAACAGCCGCTGCGGCAAGAACGATGGCAAATAGTGCAAATACTTGACCTGCGTAATTTAGTTTGTCGTACTTTCCGAAAGCTACAAAATTCAATATCGCGGCATTAATCATGAGTTCGATACCGACAAGGATCATGATTGTGTTCCGCTTAGCCAGCACGGCGTACAAGCCAATACAAAAAATACATGCGCTAACAACTAAAAAATGAGTGAGCGTTATCATTTATTGTCCTCCTTTCGTGATAAGTGTGCAGCTCCGATAAGCGCCATCATGAGGAAGACGGATATAATTTCGAATGGTAATACATACTGCGTCATGAATTTGAAACCCAACACTTCGATGTTATTGTCTGTTGACAAAATTATTTTTCCTTTGGCTTCTGATTGCTGGATCCATTGGGGGATATGTTCAGACCAACTGATATAACTGTATACCATAACACTCATGAAAATAAGCGCTAAAACCAAAGCCTGCCAGTTAGGCAACGAAATAAAACGCTTTGATGTAGATTGTAGGTCATCTAGCAATTCCTTGTTGGACAGCATGAAGGCAAAAATCAACAGAATAAGTACACCTCCGACATAGACTAAAATCTGTGTAATCGCGATAAAGTCTGCCAGCGCGAAAAGGTATAGTCCTGCCATTGCAAAAAGGACAATAAAGAGTAGAAACAGCGCTCGGGCAGTATTACGTATATTGACCAATAGCAGGGCAGAAACGATTGCCATGCCGGCAAAAGCATAGAATAATAAAGATTCCATTGTCATTATTTCTTCTTTGCCGCCTCCTTATCAGCTTGAAATCGTGTCCACTCTTCTTTTCGTTTTGCTATTTCTTCATCTGTCATATCGGAAAAGCCGTAGATCAGATCCGTCAGTTTGGTCGTGCTGCGGTCGTATTGGTCGGTCATCGTGATACATTCCGTAGGACATACCACGGTACACAGTCCACAATACATACATTTCGCCATATCGATATCAAACTTCTCTGGATATAATCGTTTTACGCTGCCATCCGATGTTTTGCCAATAACACCTACGGATTTGATAGACTGGATGTCTATACAATCCACCGGACATGCTTTCGCACACAGGTCACAGACGATACAGTCTTCAATATCAACCTGTAATTGATAACGTGCGACTTCCGGGATAGGCATCTTTTCCTTTGGGTATTGCACGGTCGTAATACCTTGTTGTTCCTTAAAGTAATTTTCGTTACGAATGTCTCGTATATTGCGTGATTTCCGGGCGCCAAACAAGTGTCTGACCGTTAAAAATAAACCTTTAACAGCCGTTATAAATCCTTGTATGGTTGTTTTTAATACCAATGCGATCTTACATTTACAACATAACCAATATTCTCCATAATCCCGATATAGCGAGACAAACAAACGCTAAGGGGATTAAAACTTTCCAGCATAGCGTCAACAGTTGGTCGGCCCGAAAACGGGGCAGTGTCCAACGAATCCACATTTGTACACCGACAATTGTCAGTGATTTTAATAGCGTCCACGCAATTCCCCATCCCAGTCCGGTTGTCCAGTCGGCAAGACGTAAACTGCCAATGTTGGGTAATGGACTGTTCCATCCGCCTAAGAAAATAACCACACCCAATATAGCGACCAGGAACATCATTGCATATTCGGCAAGAAATAAAAAAGCAAATTTAATCCCGCCATATTCGGTGTGAAAGCCCCCGATAAGCTCCGATTCAGCTTCTGGGATATCAAAAGGAGCACGATTACATTCGGCAAGCGAAGCGATAAAGAAAATAGCATAAACGATGAGGAGATGGGGAGCTTGAAAGATGTGCCAAGCAAAAATTCCACCGATATCGGTTACATCCCAAAATCCCATAAAATAGATCTGCTCCGGTGAAGAAATCCCCTGGAGATAAGCTATATCGTTAAGGTTCAACGTCTGTGTGATCATGACGGCTGCAATCAGTGAAAGACCCACCGGTAGTTCGTAGGAAACCATCTGCGCTATAGCGCGAATAGAACCCAGTAGTGAATATTTATTGTTGGATCCCCAGCCGGCCATTAAGATACCGATGGCATCAATGGAAACAACGGCCATAATAAAAAAGAGGCCCGTATTTGTATTTGCTGGTATAAAGTCAGGTGCCCATGGCACAACACTAAAGCCAATGAAGACAGCTACAAATATGACAATAGGCGCAGCTGCAAACAAAATTCTATCTGCCGCTGAGGGCGTTATAAACTCTTTCTGTAATAGTTTTAAAATATCAGCCAATGTTTGAATCAGTCCATATTTTCCCGTTTCCATTGGGCCCAAACGATCTTGTACAAAACCAGCGATTTTACGCTCTGCGTAGACGGCAAATAGCGTGAATCCCGCGATGAAAGCGAAAATTGCGACTGGTACAATAATATGGACAATAAGATCGGCCAAGTTGTCTTTTTAGAATAGTTCTTAATTGGATGCAAACATACGGAAAACGTAGCAAAACGCCATAATATTTGAAGAAAATATACTAGAATAGTAGATTTTATTTTTGATGGTGGTATATATAACGCTATGTTGTTTGATCTATAAAGGTGTCTGTAAAAGATTGGTAGGCTTTTTGTATTGTTAAAATAGTATAATGTTTAAAAAATAATATTGTATAAAAAAGACGATTCAAAATATTATTGTGTAGCATTTGGGATAATCCTTTCGTTTAAAGAGGTGTTGTGATAAAAGAACGATATTTAATTTTATAGCAATGAAAAAACCATCATGATTTATTCAATACATATAAAGAAATGAATAAATCTGATAGCTTCATTACATTTAAAAAAACAAATTAAAATGCATATGAAAATCAATTTTATTTTAGTAGGACTTGTGGTGATCCTAATGGCTAGCTGTGCCGTTCGGAAAACATCAAATAACGGCATGTCAGATTTGATTGGAAAACAGTGGCAATTGGTGGAACTCCAAGGTGAGGGGGTGTCTGCAAAAGTAAACGGCAAAATACCATTTTTGAAATTGGACGAAGAAAATGGTCGTTACAGCGCCAGTGGAGGCTGTAATGGTATTGGGGGAGAATATACATTGCAAAAGAACAATGGTATAACCTTTTCTCGTGGTATGTCTACGATGATGGCTTGTGCAGATATGCGTGTTGAAAATGAGTTACGTACTTTATTCGAAGAGGCGGATACCTATATCGTTAATGAAGGTACGCTGATTTTATCAAAAGGAAAGGATGGAGCGGCATTAGCTAAATTTATCTTGGTTTCGGACCAGTCGGATAAACTAGCTGGTACATGGGAGTTAGATTATATCATAGAATCAGGCGATTTTAATACCTTGTATTCTTCACGGAAGCCTACCATTATATTTGATATGGCCGAAAAGAAAGTGAACGGCAACAGTAGCTGTAATAACTTCTCAGGGAATGTAAAAATCGATGGACATGCAATTTCATTTGGGCCACTGATGTCAACCAAGATGGCTTGTCCAGGAAATGGAGAACAAGTGTTTTTTAAAAATATAGAGCACGTTACCGGTTTTGATGTACAAGATAGCGTGTTGACGATGATGATGGATGATATCGCCATCATGCGTTGGAAGAAAAAATAAACTATAAAAAAACGCGATGAAAACTAAATTCATCGCGTTTTTTTGATTATCGCTTATCGAAGTCAACGTAGTCACGTTTTGTTTCTCCGACATAAACTTGACGCGGCCGGCCGATTGGCTCTTTATTGTCACGCATTTCTTTCCATTGCGCAATCCATCCTGGAAGACGTCCTAATGCAAATAGTACCGTAAACATATCCGACTCAAATCCTAAAGCGCGATATATGATGCCGGAATAGAAATCCACGTTCGGATATAATTTTCTGTCAACGAAATATTGGTCGTTTAATGCTGCTTCTTCTAATTTTTTTGCAATATCCAATACCGGATCGTTTACCCCTAATTTTTCTAAGATATCATCACAAGCTTTTTTGATAATTTTTGCGCGGGGATCGAAATTCTTGTATACACGGTGTCCAAAGCCCATCAAGCGGAATGGATCGTTTTTGTCTTTTGCTTTCGCAAGGTATTTATCAGCGTCGCCACCATCATTTTTAATGGCTTCTAACATTTCGATAACGGCTTGGTTGGCTCCTCCATGTAGTGGACCCCACAATGCATTGATGCCTGCCGAAATGGAAGCGTATAAATTAGCATTAGATGAACCTACGATACGAACGGTCGATGTAGAACAATTTTGTTCGTGGTCTGCATGTAAGATCAATAATTTATGCATAGCACTGATGACAACCGGATCAAATGTTGTTTCGCCCGTCACTTCTCCAAAAATCATATTCAAGAAGTTCTCGATATAACCGTAATTATTTTTAGGGTACACGACCGGCTGTCCTAATGATTTTTTCTGAATCCAGGACACGATTGTAGGCATCTTAGCCAATAGATTGATGATGGTTTTATTATCTTCCTCTTCTGTAGCATTCGGATTCAACGATTCTGGGTAGAATGCAGACAATGCGCCAACCAAACAAGATAATTGCCCCATAGGGTGGGATTTGGACGGGAAGCCTACGAAGAAATTCTTCATATCCTCGTGAATCATCATCTGTTTTCTAATCGCGGAACGGAATTGTTCTAGCACCTCTTTTGTCGGAAGTTCCCCATATATCAAAAGGTAGGCCACTTCTAAAAAAGTAGATTTCTCTGCTAATTGCTCAATAGGATAGCCTCTATAATGTAAAATACCTTGTTCGCCATCAAGAAAAGTAATGGCACTTTCCGTGGATCCTGTATTTTTAAATCCCGGATCTAGTGTAATATATCCCGATTCACCTCTTAATTTGGAGATGTCAATTGCTTTTTCGTTTTCAGTACCAATAACAACTGGCAATTCGTATGATTTTCCGCCTAAATTTATTGTTGCTTTATCCGACATATGTTAGTAATATAAATAATCTCTTATTTTACAAATGTAAAAAAATCGGTGATAAAATCTAATAACGTTGCAATTTAAATGACAAAGAACTGTCACTATTCATTTTTAATCTTGTAATCTTTTCTGTTAAATATTTTTGGTGTTTACGAAATTTTCGTAGTATTGTGAAAGATTAGTATTGATTATGGAAAAGTTAACCATTCAAGAAGAAGAAGCCATGTTGTCTATTTGGCAATTAGATGGCGGATTTGTGAAAGAAATATTAGATAATTTAAAAGGAGAGAAGCCGCCTTATACCACATTAGCATCGACGATTAGAAACTTGGAACGCAAAGGCTATGTGAAAGCTGTCAAATATGCTAATGCTAAACGCTATGAATCTATTATTTCTGAAGAGGAATATAAAGGGAGGTTTATGCATGGGTTCGTAGGACATTATTTTAAAAACTCCTATAAAGAAATGGTTTCTTTCTTTGTGAAAGAAGAGAAACTTTCTGCAACGGAATTGAAGGAAATCATGGATATGATACAGAAAAAACAGTCTTAGATTATGTACTCTTTACTTGCCTATATCGCCCAAGTCAATATTCTGCTGATTATTGTGTACATCGGATATCACGTATTGCTAAGGAAATTGACATTCTATCGTCTGAATAGAGGATATTTTCTGGTAGGGCTTGTTTTCGCGTTTGTGTACCCTTTTTTGGATATTAAGTCTCTTGTTCGGCAGCATATAGAACCTGTAGGTGAGTGGATGACATATTTGCCTGACTTTTATATGAGACAAGTAGAAGAATCTGTTTATACGTTAGAGAATGCAATATATAGCGGTATCGCGGTCGTTGGATTATGGTTTGCTATACGGTTATGTATACAACTGCTGAGTTTATTGCGTATTCATCTCTACTCGAGGAAAGCTATATGGAAAACATATTGGTATCAAGATGTATTATTTCCTATTGTTCCTTTTTCTTTTCTAAACAAGATTTACCTTCATAAAGAACAACACCAGGAACCGGAACTCTATGATATTTTTGAACATGAGGATGTCCACGTGAAAGGCCTTCACAGTATGGATATATTAATGTTTGAAATCTTACTGATAGTTTGTTGGTATAATCCCTTCGTATGGCTCATGCGCAGAGCTGTACGTCAAAATTTGGAATACTTGACTGATCAACAAGTGCTGAATAAGGGTGTGGATCGGCAAACCTATCAGTATTCGTTGCTGAACGTCTCGAAGCAAGGTGCTTCGTTGGGCTTGAGCAATCGGTTTAATTTTAAATTTTTAAAAAAGCGCATTATGATGATGAACAAAAAAAAATCGTCCAAACTCGAATTAAGCAAATATGCGTTCCTGCTACCGATCTTCATTTTCTCGGCAGGAGCATTTACGATCAGCAAGGCAGATAGCCGGATAGCCGAAGCCGTAGAAGTGGCTCGGGACTTTAAGCTGGAAGTTTTTAAGCCGGATAGTAGAGAAGTAAAACCGAAGGGTAGTGAAGAAATTCTAGAAGGGATTACTATTGAGACGGATACCGTGAAGGAAAGTGTAGCAGACAGAACGCCACAGATACAAGTTGTTGGTGGAACGGGTGATGTAGAAGATCATCTACTGAAATTGGACAGTAAAGCGGATATCGATCAAAGTAAGGGCTATTTATATGTATATGATAACCAGGTGATATCGAAAGCAGCGTTTCTTCAAAAAGACAATAGTGAATTGTATGATCTGCGGCTTGGTTCCGTAAAATGGATGCAACTGCAATTCCCCAACTCTCCAGATAAAGAAGGGGTAGTTTCTGCGTTGTCCAAAGAAGGGTATGATAAACGGCAGGAGGACGCGAAGAAAATTGTGTATGTGATTGATGGGGTAGTGCAGAAAGAGGGAAAAGCAGCATTGGACGTCTTAGACCGTAATGCAATAGAATCTGTTGAAGTTTTGAAAGATGCTTCTGATCAAATGGCAGCTTATGGTGAAAATGCGAAATACGGCGTGATCAAGATAACAACGAAAAAAGGAAATGACGGGCGTGCAGGTTTAAAAGGAGACCTTTCAAAAGGTGATGATGACGAAGTTGTGGTAGTAGGTTATGCGGCTCGCAACAAGTTGACGGAATCGGATACAACAGAACGCCCGAGGATTAGGATACGCGGTCAGGGGATAAGTGGGGACACCAATCCGCTGTATGTTATTGACGGGGTCGTGCAACCGAAAGGAAAATTGGACGCTATAGATCCGAATACAATAGAATCCGTGACTGTGTTGAAAGATAATGACGCTCGATTGGCTTATGGAGAGAGAGGGAAGGATGGTGTGATTTTGGTGACTACTAAAACAAATACAGCAGGCAAGGTTTTTAATAAAAGTAAAAATGTATATCCATATACGGATGACGATGTTTTCTTTGTTGATGGTAGAGCTGTATCTAAGAATGAGTTTAAGAAGATGCTAGAAGAAAAACCAGATAGATTAGTGGTTACAAGCCCATATCCCGAAAAGAAGGGCCGTCGTTACGAAGTAAAGACGAAGTAAAGCGGGGTGGGGATTGTATGCCCCTACTTCGTATTCAAATTCGTCATGGTCAATTCGATACCAATGTGAACAAAACTTTGTATCATCTTCACGGCGTGATCGATAAGTGCAGGCAATTCTTTCTGTTCATCGCGATCGAAAGGGCTCAATACATAATCTACTTGGCGTCCTTTGGGGAAATTATCGCCGATGCCGAAACGTAGACGAGGATAGTTTTGTCCGCCACAAGTAGCCTCTATGGAGCGTAGTCCGTTATGGCCTGCGGCGGAACCTTTCGGCTTGATTCGCAGCGAACCAAATGGAATAGCAAGATCGTCTACCACAACTAGTACATTTTGTATGGGAACTTTTAGCTCCTGCATCCAATAGTTGACGGCCTTGCCGCTTAAATTCATAAAAGTCGTAGGCTTAATCATGTATACGTTTCTGCCTTTAAGTTTAAATTCCGTGTAGTAGGCGAGCTTCATCAATGACCAGGTCGCTCCGGCTTGGTTTGCAGCCTCGTCTGCTACCATAAAACCGATGTTGTGGCGCGTGTCTGCATATTCTTTGCCAATGTTGCCTAGTCCGACAATTAAATAATTCATGGTCGCAAATATAGGAATTACATGTTAGACAAATAAAAAAGCATCGCAACATGTTGCGATGCTTTTTATTTGTCTAAATACCTCGGTATTATTTCTTGCCTCCTTTAGCTGCTTTAGCTGCTTCTTGCTCTGCTTGACGCAATGCACGAGACATTACTACCGACACGATGGTGTCGTCAGCATTGTTAAGAACTTTGGCATTTTCTAACGATACTTGTCCAACACGGTAAGATTTACCAACCTCTAATGATTCCATAGGAACTTCAATTTCTTGAGGAAGGTCATTTGGTAATGCTTTCACACGAAGGCTGCGCAATTTCTGAACAAGTTTACCCCCCATTTTAACGCCTGGAGAATCTCCTGTTAATTTGATAGGAATATTTACAGAAACTTGCTTATCATCAAACAATTCTAAGAAATCCACATGCGTTACCAAGTCGGTAAGTGGGTGGAATTGTGTGTCTTGAACAATAGCACGTGTTTTTTTGCCGTCGATCTCCAGTTCTACAAATACCACATCAGCAGTATAAAGAACAGATTTCAAATCAGCTGCGGATACAGCAAGGTGGGTTTGTTCTTTACCACCATAAAGAACTGCAGGAATATTTCCTTCGTAACGCAATTCTTTTGCATCTCTTTTCCCTACGTTCTGTCTAACAGAACCGCTAATAGCAATTGATTTCATCTAATTTGTTTTTTAATTTTTAATTGTTGATGAGAACTCCCCCCGATACCGGGTCGGTTTCATTTCTTAATCATCTAAATTTAAGGTGCAAAAATACGGCGTTTTTTCCGATTAATCAAATTTTATTTGACGCTGTTTGTATGGTTAGCCTTCCTGGAGTTTGCGGCCTATTGGCAATAACTTATCACAATTTAAACCTTTTGTTTTAAGAAACATTTGGCTAACTTTGTCGCAAAACTAAGTTAATCTTGGAGTTTGTCCGATAGTATAAGGGTAGTACAAGTGATTTTGGTTCATTTAGTCTTGGTTCGAATCCAGGTCGGACAACTTTTTTAATTTTGTTTTCTTCTAATTGGAATATTAAATAAATCCAACATATAAAACACGCATAAGAAATGCCTTTGCAATTTAACACGGTGAAGCTGTTCGCAGGGTCTGGAACAGTGGAATTAGCGGAAAAAATCTCCACATCCTATGGAAAGCCGCTTGGCGATATGACCTTATCCAAGTTCAGCGATGGGGAAATTCAGCCTTTTTACAATGAATCCGTACGCGGCAGCGACGTGTTCTTAATCCAATCCACAAACCAACCAAACGACAATCTTTTAGAGCTTTTATTTATGATTGATGCGGCAAAGCGTGCTTCTGCCCATTATATCACGGTGGTCGTTCCTTATCTCGGTTATGCCCGTCAAGATAGAAAAGACAAACCGCGTGTCGCTATTGGCGCGAAGTTAATTGCAAACCTCATTGTGGCCGCCGGTGCGCATCGTATCATGACCATGGATTTGCACGCTGCGCAGATACAAGGATTCTTTGATATCCCAGTGGACCATCTAGATGGATCAATTATATTTGTACCGTATATCAAATCCTTGAAACTGCCGAACCTGACCATTGCATCTCCGGATATGGGGGGGTCATATCGTGCCCGCACATTTGCCAAATTTTTCAATGCGGAGGTTATCATCTGTGACAAACGTCGTAAACGTGCCAATGAGATTGAATCCATGTCAATTATTGGAGATGTGAAAGATCAAGATGTAGTCTTGATAGACGATATATGTGATACGGCTGGTACGTTGTCTAAAGCGGCTGCGTTGATTATGGAAAACGGCGCTCGTTCGGTAAGGGCTGTCTGTACGCATGCAGTCTTATCGGGAAAGGCTTATGATACCATCGAAAATTCGGTTTTAACAGAAATGATTGTCACAGACACTATTCAGTTAAAGCCGGAGAAGCAAAGAAGCTGTAGTAAAATTAAAGTATTATCGACGGCTGATCTATTTGCCGGCGCGATTAAGAATGTGAATGAACACGGATCAATTTCGGATCTGTTTGATATTAAATAACGATAACATTTTAGTTAAAGAGTAGAGGCGACCTAAGTGTCGCCTTTTTTATGATCTCATACGGATGGAAATAAAAAAGCGCCAAGTTTCCTTAGCGCTTTTTGTTAGTAGCGGGGATCAGACTCGAACTGATGACCTTCGGGTTATGAGCCCGACGAGCTACCAACTGCTCCACCCCGCAATATTTCTTGAATT
>PJTZ01000152.1_pt1 | contig 41964 bp, 46 predicted proteins | sample 1512131 | NCBI WGS metagenome assembly PJTZ01 (sample SAMN08177679, study PRJNA422409) | Soil metagenome, whole genome shotgun sequencing project. | reverse complement strand
TGCCGTCCGGTGCAGCCGGAACGGCCCGACATGGTCCCCCCGGTATTGCCAGGTAAGGCCCGCCATACGCGCGAACGGAAGACAGGCGACCCCATCTCCATCCGGTCCCCCCACCCCGATTGTTCGTCGCGACCGCGCAGCCTGGGCGGGGGTGCGAACAATCTGCATCAGGTAAAGGGTGGCGGGGATAAGTATTTTGGGAAGGCTCGTTCCAAATCACCTCCCACCCACAATGCTGCCCTCGGACTTGATCCGAGGGCCTTTATTCGGGTGCGCTATGGTGAGGGTTGTGGCTCGCTGAGTGGCCCTCGGGTCAAGCCCGAGGGCAGCACGGTGGGTGTGGGGGCAGCGCGGTGCTTGCTGAGGCATTGGCGCACAAGAGTGACGATTGTCGCGCGTTCAGCTCGCTCAGGCGTCAACCGGCCTTTGGGTTTGCGGGCGACCGACCGTTTTGGCGAGGTCTGCCACGTCCATGAAGAAGTCTGCCTGACGGCGTAGGTCGTCGGAAATCATCGGGGTTGATGTGGTGAGGGTTGAAACGACCGTCACGCGCTTGCCTTTGCGCTGAAGCGCCGCAACCAATGCGGTGAAATCGCCGTCGCCGGAAAACAATACGAGGTGATCGTAATAGGGCGAAAGCTCAAGGGCATCGACGGTGAGTTCGATGTCCATATTGCCCTTCACCTTGCGGCGCCCCGTGGCGTCGGTGAATTCCTTGGCAGGCTTGGTTATGACCGTGAAGCCGTTATAATCCAGCCAATCGATCAGCGGGCGGATGGAAGAATATTCCTGATCCTCAACCAGCGCCGTGTAATAATTGGCGCGCAGCATATAGGCCTTACCGCTGAATTCGGTCAGCAATTTGCGATAGTCGATGTCGATCCCGATGGCCTTGGATGTAGCGTAGAGATTGGCGCCGTCAATAAAAACGGCGATCTTTTCGCGGGGATCAATAGCCATAAAAATCTCCAAAAGGGCAGGAAACCCTGCCATTGCAATAATGCTGCACAGACAATGGACGCCGGAAAAAGGCGTAGCCGCGATGTTCAACTTAAATTCGGTGTTCGCACATTTTATCGGGCTGAACAAGCGCCAGCCTGTACCAACAGGATTGCGAACCTTGTCATCGCGGTTGTCATCGTGTATTGCGAGCCTTCATCCCCCTTATTGTGGAGACGTTCGTGGCACGCGTCACCGTTGAAGACTGCATCGAAAAGGTCGAGAATCGCTTCGATCTCGTCCTCATGGCCGCTCACCGCGCGCGCATGATTTCCTCTGGCGCACAGATCACTGTTCCGCGCGACAACGACAAAAATCCTGTTGTTGCGCTGCGTGAAATTGGTGACGGCACTATTTCGCCAGAAGATTTGCACGAAGACCTGATCCATTCGCTGCAAAAATATGTCGAGGTCGACGAACCCGAATCCAGCGCCGCCCCGCTCATCGAGAGCGCCGGCGACGACGATTCAATCAATTTCGACACGATCAGCGAAGAAGAATTGCTGCGCGGCATCGAAAGCCTGGCTCCGCCAGAGCGTCGCGACGACTAAATATTGCGCCACCGCGCAATGCGATTATATGGAGAGCGTCCGGCATGCGTCGGGCGCTCTTTTCATTTTCGTTGCAGGCGCTAAGCTCACTGTCTTGAGCGAGCGACTAATCCCATGATGCGTCAGTATGAACTCGTTGAGCGCGTTCAGGCCTATAACCCGAACGCAGACGAGAATTTGTTGAACAAGGCCTATGTGTACGCCATGCAGAAGCATGGCTCGCAAAAGCGTGCCTCCGGCGACCCCTATTTCAATCATCCGCTGGAAGTCGCCGCGATCCTGACCGAGCTCAAGCTCGATGATGCATCGATTGCGGTCGGCCTGCTGCACGACACGATTGAAGATACAGACGCCACCCGCGCCGAAATCGACCAGCTTTTTGGCCCCGAAATCGGCACCATTGTCGATGGCCTGACCAAGATCGAGCGGCTCAATCTGGTGTCGCGCGAGGAGGCGCAGGCGGAGAACCTGCGCAAGCTGCTGCTGGCCATCAGCCAGGACGTGCGCGTACTGCTGGTCAAGCTCGCCGACCGGCTACACAATATGCGCACCCTGCAATATATGCGCGCCGACAAGCAGCAGCGCATTGCGCAGGAAACCATGGATATCTATGCGCCGCTGGCTGGCCGCATGGGTATGCAGGACATGCGCAACGAGCTGGAAGACCTGAGCTTCCGCATTCTCCAGCCTGATCACTATGCCGCCATCATGGCACGCCTCGACCAGATGCAGGCGGACAATCAGGAAACCATTTCCACCATTACCCACGAGCTGACCGAGCGCCTTGCCGAAGCCGGCATTACGGCGCGGGTCAAGGCGCGGGTGAAATCGCCTTATTCGATCTTTTCCAAGATTGAACGTAAGTCGATTGCGCTGGAACAGCTCTCCGACATGATCGGCTTCCGCGTCATCGTTGGCTCGGTTGAGCAATGCTATCGCACGGTCGGGCTGATTCACACGCAGTGGAAGGTCGTGCCGGGCCGGTTCAAGGACTATATTTCCGTCCCGAAACACAATGATTACCAGTCGATTCATACCACTATCGTCGGTCCGGGTCGGCAGCGTGTCGAATTGCAAATTCGAACCGAGGAAATGGACCGTATCGCCGAGTTCGGCATCGCGGCTCATGCGCTGTACAAGGATGGCGCTTCGGCCAATCTGGGCCGTATCGAGCTGGAATCGCATGCTTATGGCTCGCTGCGGCAAACCATTTCGCACCTGACCTCGGGCATCGCTTCCGAGGATTTCCTCGAATATACCAAGCTCGAACTGTTTCAGGATCAGGTCTTCTGCTTCACCCCGCGCGGGCGCCTCATCGCCCTGCCGCGCGGCGCGACGCCCATCGACTTCGCCTATGCCCTGCATACCGACATCGGCGACACCTGCGTTGGCGCCAAGATCAACGGCCTGATCCTGCCGCTCGTGACCCAGCTTCGCTCGGGCGACGAGGTGGAAATTCTGCGCGACCAGAACCACCGCCCCCCCAGCAACTGGATCGGCATCGCCGCCACCGGCAAGGCCCGTGCCGCCATTCGCCGTTCGGTCCGCCAAACGGCTACCCAGCGCGCCCATGCATTGGGCGAGCATGTGCTTAACATGATGCTGGAACGCGAAGGCGTGATGCTCGATGACAGCGAAGCGTTGGCACTGGCAGAAGCGCTTGAACAGCCGTCAAAGCGCGATCTGCTGATTGCGCTCGGCGAGGGGAAGATCGGCTCCGATCCACTCGGCAATGCACTGTCTCAGATCAAGGGCATTCGGAAACGCCGCCGCAAGCTTGATCTGCCGGTGGCCGACACAGCAGATGGGTGGTTCGCCCTGCGCGCCACTGACCAGTTCCGTTTCCGGGTTCCGGGCGGACAGCATTCGGGACCAGAGGCCAAGACGGCGTTGGCGCAGCTCGATTTCCATACCCCGGTGCATGTTGCCGGGGAGGGTGTGGTGCCTGGTGACCGCCTGGTGGGCATCCTCGAGCCGGGCATGCCGCTGACCGTGTATCCCATCCATTCCGATGCGCTGACCGCCCGGCACGACGCCGACCTGGCCTGGGTTGATGTGCGCTGGAACCTGCAGGGCAAGGAAGACAAGCTCTACGCAACGGTGATCTCGATGGAATCGGTCAATCGCCCCGGTTCGCTGGCGCAGATTTCCTCGGCCATCGCGGCTTGCGACGCCAATATCAACAATTTGGTCATGCGCATGATTTCGCCTGACTTCCACCAGATGATCTTTGAAATCGAAGTGCGCGACCTTGCGCAACTCACCGATGTCCTGCAAACGCTCAAGCGCAGCCCGGGCCTTTCTGCCGTCCAGCGGGCGGGCATTCGTGAGGCGGGGATGATCTCCACGCTCGAATGGGACGGCAAGGTCGACAGGAGTTTGCGCGATGACGAAAGATGAGGTTCTCGACATTTTCCGCGAATGCGGCGCCATGCTGGAGGGACATTTCATCCTCTCCTCGGGCCTGCGTTCGCCCGTCTTCCTGCAAAAGGCCAAGGTTTTTCAATACGCCCATCAGACTGAAAAGCTCTGTAAAGCGTTGGCCGAGCGGATTCGCGCTGAAGTGCCCGGCGTGACCAAGGTGGTGTCCCCGGCTATTGGTGGCATTATTCCGGGCTACGAGACCTCGCGGCATTTGAACGTGCCTGCACTTTATACCGAGCGCGTCGATGGCCAGTTCGAGCTGCGCCGCGGTTTTGAGATCGAACCCGATGATGTCGTGGTCGTGGTCGAAGACATTGTCTCTACCGGTCTGTCCATCCGCGAATGTGTTGAGTCACTGCGCAAGATCGGGGCGAACGTTGCCGCTGCCGCCTGCCTGATCGACCGTTCTGGCGGCGAAGCGGATGTTGGCGTGCCGCTGGTGCGACTGATCGAATTCAAGGTGCCGGCTTATCCGGCTGATCAGCTCCCGCCTGAGCTCGCTGCGATTCCCGCGATCAAGCCGGGTAGCCGTGGAATTCAGGGCGTAAAATGATCGTCGGCCTTGGCTCGGACCTCATTCAGATTCATCGTGTGCAGGAAACGCTTGAGCGCTTCGGTGACCGTTTCGTGCAGCGCTGTTTTACCGAGATCGAACAGAAGAAGTCCGACCGTCGCGCCCAGCGTGCAGCATCCTATGCCAAGCGTTTTGCCGCCAAGGAGGCCTGTTCGAAGGCTCTTGGCACAGGTATTTCCTGGGGCGTTTATTGGCGGGACATGGGCGTGGTCAATCTGCCCTCCGGCAAGCCAACCATGCGCCTGACCAATGGCGCGGCCAAGGCACTAGCCCGGCTTGTACCGCCCGGACACGAGCCCCATATCCATCTGACCATCACCGACGACGCCGGACTTGCTCAGGCCTTCGTGATCATCGAGGCGCTACCCATCAAGTCCGTTGACCCGGCTGGAACAAACGCCTAACCCTTCCGCACCGCCCAATAGGGGAAGACTATGAGCCAGCCTGCCGACAAGATGACCAAGAAATCCGCGACCAATGAATGGGTCGAAACCTTCGTCGTCATCGTCGAGGCGCTGCTTATCGCCATCGTCATCCGGTTTTTCCTGTATCAGCCTTTCTCGATCCCCACGGCGTCCATGCAGCAGACTTTGATGATCGGAGATTATTTCGTCGCAAACAAATATGTCTGGGGCTACGGCAAGCATTCCTTCTCGCTGGGCCGCTATGGCGATTTCGCGCTGCTCGATTTCGAGCTGCCGATCAACAACCGTATTCTGGGGCGCGACCCCAATCGTGGTGACATCGCCGTTTTCCGGCCTGTTCCGCAGAATATGGAATATATCAAGCGCATCGTCGGCCTGCCGGGCGACCGCATCCAGATGCGCGAAGGCCGCCTCTATATCAACGATGTGATGGTGGAGCGCGAAGAGTTGGGCAAGGCGCTCGACACCGATAGCTCTGGTGATACGCGTGAGGTCACCGTCTATCGCGAGACTTTCCCCGAGGGCACGACCCATATCATTCAGGAAATCGGCGACAATCTCTCGCTCGACAATACGCCTGAATATCTGGTGCCAGCTGGCCATTACTTCATGATGGGTGACAATCGCGACCGCTCCGCTGATAGCCGGGTGCTGAGCCAGGTCGGCTACGTGCCTGCGGTCAACCTGATCGCCAAGGCCGAAGCGCGCTTCTTCTCCATCAAGGACAACCTGCCGCCGTGGCAGATCTGGCAATGGCCCGCCAATGTGCGCTGGGACCGCATGTTCCAGTCTGTCTATGGCGATGCGCCATATGACGGCGTTTCTGCCCCGTGAGTCGCCGCGACAAAACCCACGAAAAGCTCCAGTTTCGTCTCGGCTACCGTTTTTCGGACCTCGACCATCTGGAGCGAGCGCTGACCCATTCCAGCGCGATTTCGCCCGCAAAACGCATCGACCGCTCTTACCAGCGGCTGGAATTTCTAGGCGACCGCGTGCTGGGCCTCGTTGTGGCCGATATGCTCTATCGGCTTTATCCCAAGTCCAACGAGGGCGAGTTGAGCCGCACGCTCAATACGCTGGTGCGCAAGGAAACCTGCGCTGACATCGCCCGTCGCCTGGGGCTCGGCAATGACATCGTTCTGGGCGATAGCGAGGCGCGCTCGGGCGGCGCGGAAAAAGACGCCATTCTCGGCGATATTACCGAAGCTATTATCGGCGCTATCTATCTCGATGGCGGGCTGGAGCCTGCACGCACCTTCATTGAAGGCAATTTCAGCGAATTTCTCGCAGGCGGGCAGGCCAATCGCGCTGACGCTAAAACCACGTTGCAGGAATGGGCGCAGGCCAAGGGCCTTGAGCCGCCCGCCTATGTAACGGTGGAGCGCAAGGGGCCGGATCACGCGCCTGAATTCACCATTGCCGTGGACCTTGCCGGTTTCGACCGCGTTGAGGCCACAGGAACATCCAAGAAGATCGCGGAGCACAAGGCCGCCGAACTCTTCCTCGTCCGCCAGAAGGTCTGGAAGGAAAAGCCATGAATTCCCCCGAAGAACTTGCCAACACCTCCTGCGGCTTCATTGCGCTGGTTGGCGCACCCAATGCTGGCAAGTCGACCCTGCTCAATTCGCTGGTTGGCACAAAAGTGTCTATTGTCACGCATAAGGCTCAGACCACCCGTTCACAGGTGCGCGGTGTGTTGACGCTGGATCAGGCGCAGCTTGTCTTCATCGATACGCCCGGCATTTTTGCGCCCAAGCGCCGGCTGGACCGCGCCATGGTGGAAAGCGCTTGGGGCGGGGCAGGGGATGCCGATCTCGTTGCTTTCATTATCGATGCCGAGCGTGGCATTACGCCCGATATTGAAGGTCTGCTCGAAGGTCTCGAAAACGTTCGCCAGCCCAAGGTGCTGATCCTCAACAAGATCGATGCCGTCAAACATGAGAGTCTGCTGGGTCTAAGCCAGGCTTTGAACGACCGTCTGCGCTTTGAAGCAACATTCATGCTGTCGGCGCTCAAGGGGCACGGCGTGAAGGACTTTATCGACTGGTGCGTCAAGCATATCCCGCCCGGCCCGTGGCACTTCCCGGAAGACCATCTGACCGATCTCACCATGGCCATCACCGCCGCCGAGATTACGCGCGAAAAGCTCTTCCTGCGCGTCCATGATGAAATCCCCTATAACGCCACGGTCGAGACCGAGAGCTTCAAAATCCAGAAAGACGGCTCTTACAAGATCGACCAGGTGGTCTATCTGGCACGCGAAAGCCACAAGAAGATTGTGCTCGGCGCGGGCGGACAGACCATCAAGGCCATCGGCGCCGAAGCGCGCAAGGAGCTGATGGACATGTATGAAGTGCCGATCCACCTGTTCCTGTTCGTCAAGGTGCGCGAGAAGTGGGCGGATGATCCGGAGCGCTATCGCGAAATGGGGCTGGAATTCCCACATGGGAAGGGGTGAGTTTCAGGAGAGCGCCGCGTCATGGAATGGACCGGAGAAGCTCTGCTCATAGGCGTCCGTCGCCACGGCGAAACCAGTGTGATTGCCGAGGCGATGGTGGCGGGGCGCGGGCGCTGTCTGGGTCTGGTGCGTGGTGGACGCTCGCCAAAACTGGCTGCGACGCTGCAAGCGGGCAATACGATCCAGCTCACTTGGCGTGCCCGTACTGAAGATCAGCTGGGCGTATTTTCTGTAGAGCTTTTGCAAGCCCGCGCCGCAGAGTTGATTGCGGATCGAAAGCGCCTCTATCTGTCCCAACTGGTCTGCGACCACCTTCGGTTGCTGCCTGAGCGTGATCCGCATGATCGCCTTCTCGGCATGGCGCTGAACCTCATCGACATGGCTCCGGACGCAATTGCTCTGGCGCGTTTCGAGCTGGCATTGCTCGACGATCTTGGCTTCGGGCTCGATCTGGAAAGTTGCGCGGCGACGGGTGTGACGGAAGATCTTACACATGTTTCGCCCAAATCCGGTCGCGCAGTGTCCCGTACGGCAGCGGAACCCTATAAGGACCGGCTTCTGCCGCTCCCCAGTTTTTTAAGCGCGCGCGGCAATGCCTCGCCTGATGATGTCCGTGCCGCTTTCCGGCTGACGGCACACTTCCTCGACATGCATTTTTGGTCGAACCAGACTATGGCTTTACCAGCCACTCGCGAGCCGCTGATCGATCTTTTGACGCGAGACTAAGCCCGCTTGCACAATTTTCTTGCAGGTCTAGCATCGCGCTGAGTTCAGAGAGGGAGACTCACCATGGTTGCCAAGGTTGTTTACTGGGTCAGCACGGTCCTGTTCGTCGCGCTCTACGCGTTCAGCGTTTATAATTACATCTCCAACCCGGCGGGTTCCGCCGAGCAGTATTTGGGCATGGGGTATCCCGCCTATCTCGTTCAGCTGATGATTTTTGTGAAGCTGGCCGGCATTGTCGCCGTGCTGGTGCGTCGTCCGGTTGGTCTCGCGCAGCTGGCCTATGCGGGCTTTTTCTATCATCTCTGCCTCGCCATCAGCGCCCACATTAATTCGGGCATTCCGGGTGTCGAAATCGGCATTGTTGCGCTGATCCTGGTCATTCTGTCCTGGCTTTCGCAGAACGCCGCGCGTGGCCCCGGCGCCGCCTATGTGCCGAATTGGTTCGACCGCTTCGCTTAAAGCATTGCCGTGCCGCGCCACCAAAAGAGGTGCGGCACTTTTCCCCCGGCAAAATTGCCATAAACCTAGGGTTTCCGCGGCTCCCGCTATACTCTGCTCCTGATTCGTTCTCATGAATTGAGCAGCCAATGTCCGACGCTGATACCCTTCCGCCGCCCGACGATCTGCGTATCGTCGATCTCAAGCAGGCGCTCGAAGAGCGGTATCTGAGCTATGCGCTCTCCACGATCACCCAGCGCGCCCTGCCGGATGCGCGGGACGGCCTAAAACCTGTGCATCGCCGCATTCTGCACGCGATGCGCCTGCTCAAGCTCGATCCCAATCAGGGCTATAAGAAAAGCGCGCGTATTGTCGGCGATGTGATCGGTAAGTTTCACCCGCATGGTGACCAGTCGATCTATGATGCGCTGGTGCGTCTCGCGCAGGATTTTGCGCTGCGTTATCCGCTGGTCGATGGGCAGGGCAATTTCGGCAATATCGATGGCGATAGCCCAGCGGCCATGCGCTACACCGAAAGCCGCATGACCGATGTGGCCACGCGACTGCTCGAAGGCATCACCGAAAACGCGATCGACTTTAAGCCGACCTATGACGGCGAAGATGAAGAGCCGGTCGTGCTCCCGTCCAATTTCCCGAACCTGTTGGCCAATGGTTCGACCGGCATTGCCGTGGGCATGGCGACATCGGTGCCGCCGCATAATCTGGTTGAGCTGTGTAATGCTGCGCTCAAGCTTATCCACAATCCTGCGGCGACCACTGAAGAGCTGGTTCATCCCGACCCGTCTGCGCCGCCGAGCATGGACGATCTGGTGCGCGGGCCCGATTTTCCGACGGGCGGTCAATTGGTCGAGTCGCGTTCCTCCATCGTTCATTCCTACGAGACTGGAAGAGGCTCGTTCCGCCTGCGCTCCATCTGGGAGAAGGAAGAGAAGGGCAGGGGCGTCTATCAGATCGTCGTGACCCAGATTCCGTACGGCGTGCAGAAATCGCGCCTCGTGGAAAAGATTGCAGAACTGCTGCTGGCCAAGAAACTGCCGCTGCTCAAGGACGTGCGCGACGAAAGCGCCGACGATATTCGTCTTGTGCTGGAGCCGCGTGCGGGCACGGTCGATGCTGTAATCCTCATGGAGCAGCTGTTCAAGCTGACCGAACTGGAAGTCCGGTTCAGCCTTAATCTCAATGTGCTCGACAAGGGCACTGTGCCCAAGGTGATGAGCCTCGCCGATGCGCTGCGGGCATGGCTCGATCACCGGAAGGTCGTCCTGGTGCGCCGCTCCGAGCACCGGCTGGAGCAGATCGCCAACCGCCTCGAAGTGCTCGAAGGCTATATCATTGCCTATCTCAACCTCGACGAGGTGATCCGTATCATCCGCGAGGAAGACGACGCCAAGGCAAGCTTGATCGCAGCGTTCGAGCTGACGGACAATCAGGCAGAAGCCATCCTCAATATGCGGCTGCGGTCTTTGCGCAAGCTCGAAGAGCTGGAACTCCGCAAGGAGCATACGAGCCTGACCGATGAACAGGGCAAGCTGCAGGCGCTGCTGGCCTCCGACAAGCGGCAGTGGGGCGAGATCGCCAAGCAGGTCGAGGCGCTGAAAAAAGCCTATCCGCTGTTTGAGGCCGATGGCACGACCGCACATGCTCTGGGCGCCCGCCGGACTATTTTCGGCAACGCACCCACTGCTGACGCTGCCGAAATCACCGAAGCCTTTATCGAGCGCGAGCCGATCACTGTTATTCTCTCGGAAAAGGGCTGGATTCGCGCGCCCAAGGGCCACAATGCGACCATTGACGAAAAGGGTTTCAAGACCGGCGACCGGCTGAAACTGTCGTTCAATTGCGAGACAACCGACAAGCTGTTGATGCTCACCACCGGCGGCAAGGTCTATACGCTGGGCGCTGACAAGCTGCCGGGCGGGCGCGGGCAGGGCGAGCCGGTCCGCATCATGGTGGATATCGAAGAGGGGCAGGACATTGTCGACATCTTCGTCTATCGGCCCGGTAAGCAGCGCATCATTGCGTCGTCGGCTGGTTACGGCTTCATCGTCGGCGAAGACGACCTGATTGCCAATACTCGCAAGGGCAAGCAGATCCTCAATGTCGGCGCGCCCGAAGAGGCCAAGTTGATCGTGCCGGGCGAGGGGGATCGTGTTGCGGTCATCGGCCAGAACCGCAAGCTGCTTGTGTTCCCGATGGCGCAGTTGGCGAGCATGAGCCGCGGCAAGGGCGTGCGGTTGCAGCGTTACAAGGATGGCGGCATTTCCGACATCAAGGCATTCTATGCAGCCGATGGCCTGACATGGACCGACAGCTCTGGCCGTACGTATTCCAAGCCCACCGAGGAACTGACGGATTGGTTGGGTGATCGCGCAACGGCAGGGCGTCAGCCACCGACGGGCTTTCCAAGGAACAACAAATTCGTTGGGTGAGGCCATACGCAGCGGATTCAGCTTATGAATATCTTTGGCTAACGCCTTCAGGAGACTCGCGAAAATGATCCGCCATTGTGTCTTCGTCCGGTTCCGCCCCGATGTGTCAGAAGCAGAACGCAATGCGATTTATGCCGATCTGGCGGCGCTGAAAGACGTTGTGCCGGGTTTTGTTGCCATCAGCTATGGCGCCAATGTTTCACCCGAAGGGCTGCATCAGGGCTTCGAAGATGGCTTCATCATCGACTTCACCGATGAAGCGGCGCGCGATGCCTATCTCGTTCACCCGGCGCATAAGGCAGCGGGGGGCAGACTTGTTGCGGCACTGGACGGCCGACGAGACGGCCTGATCGTCTTCGATATTCTGATTTAGGCTGGCTGGTCGACCAGAGGCTGCCAGCCCTGTGCGCCGCATTGCACTTCAAGCGGCCTGTAGTCGCCCTTATAGGCCATCTTGGGGGAGGTCGGCACCCAATAGCCGAGATAGACATAGCTGAGCCCAGCTGAGCGCACCTGCTCGATGTGATCGAGAATGAGGAAGGTGCCGAGGCTGCGATAGGCCAGATCCGGGTCATAAAAGGAATAGACCATGGAGAGCCCATTGGGCATTACGTCGGTCAGCGCCACAGCCACCAGGGGCTGACCTGGCAGATCGGCAAAGCGGTATTCCACCAGCACGGACTGCACCGGCGTATCCTCGACCATATATTCATAGTCCTGATAGCTCATCTGCGTCATGCCGCCGCCTTCATGGCGCGCATCGAGATAGCGCTTGAACAATTCATATTGCTCCAGCGTCGCGACCGGCGGCTGTACGGCAACGCTAAGATCTGTATTGGCGCGCCGGACACGGCGAAACCGCTTATTCGGCTCGAATTGCGTCGCCACTATGCGCACCGACTGGCAGGCATTGCAGCCTTCGCAGGCGGGACGATAGATCAGGTTCTGGCTGCGGCGAAAGCCGTTATCGCTCAAGAGGTGGTGCAGCATGGATGCACGCCGCCCGGAAAGGTGCGTGAACAGTTTGCGCTCCATCCTGTCCGGCAGATAGGGACAAGGCATGGCTGCGGTCAAAAAGAGCTGAGTGGTTTCGGGCGTCTGGTCGGTCATCTAGGACCTGAAGTGAAGGCAATTCGCCCAGTTTAGCGCCGCGCGCTGCGCCGGGCAAGAATTCACTCGCCGTCGTGATAATCATCCGTTCGGCGACGCCAGTGGCGCATCATCGGCGAGCGACGTACCATCAGCGTACCCATGATCAGGTCATGGATCATCTGTCGGCGGGGTGTGAACAGGGCGAACAGGATGGTGACCGGCCAGGAAATCCAGAATGTGAGCCAGAACAGGGCCGCGTGAAAAATCGCCATCCAGCCATCCAGCGGCTGGCCGCGCGTCGGCGTCAATACGATGTCCATCACCTGCATGCCCACAGTGGCGCGCCGCGGCGAGCCGAGGGTGATCGCATAATAAATGACGACCGCCGCCGGCACGACAAAGGCCAGCGACAAAAGGCTGAGGCCGAAGGTAAACAGGCCAAGGATAAGGGCTATCACACTGAGCCCGATGGTTATGCCACCGATCAACACAAGATCAATGAGATAGGCCACCACGCGACGCGTTAAAATCTCTTCGAACAGCTCGGGGGCGGTCGAGGGATCGGGTAGGTAAGGGCGGGAAGCATAGTCCTGTGTCATGCGGCACAAATTGTCATCACTGGCCTCTATTGCAAGAGGCTTGGGAACAGAAATGTGACTGTGCCTGTCCATAGGAGCATCTTCGACCTATGATGGCTCAATCTGATTTTCTGCGAGTCGCCGTTTGATCCCGGCGTGTCTCCCCCGGAATTGCTTTATGTCCACTGCCGCTGCCCCCGCGCCGCTGACCCACCAGCCTTTGCGCGGCCTCGTCCTGATTTTGGGCGCAACGCTGCTTTTTGCTTATAGCGACACCACCAACAAGCTGCTGATCACCGATTACAATGTGCCCATGGTGACAGCGATCCGTTACATCACCCATTGCCTGTTGATGCTGGCGATCGTTGCGCCACTGCATGGACGGGAGATGGTGCGGACGCAGCGGACAGGCCTGGTTCTGGTGCGCGGGGCGAGTCTGGCGATTGGTTCATTTCTGATGAGCCTTGCGCTGCAACGCATGCCGGTCGCCGAAGCAACGGCCATCATCTATCTGTGCCCGGTTCTGGTCGTTCTGCTATCCGGGCCTCTGCTCAAGGAGCGCGTTGGGCCGCTTGCATGGGTTGCCGCATTGCTGGGCTTTACCGGCGTGTTGCTCATTGCGCGCCCCGGCGGTGGGCTTGATCCCCTCGGTGTCGCCTTTGCACTGGGCAATGTGGTTCTTGCACTCGCCTACAACTTGCTTTCGCGGGTGCTCGCGCGCACAGAGCGCACCATGACCATGCTGTTCTATTCGGCTTTGGTTGGCGCGATTGGTTTCGGCATTTTCTTGCCGTGGACCCTGCATGGGGCGGCGCCAACGCCCCTTCAGCTTGTGCTCTTTGCCGGGCTCGGCATATCGGCATGGCTCGGCCACTACCTGTTCACGCTAAGCTACCGCTATGCGCCCGCCGCTCTGGTTGCGCCCATGACCTATATGCATCTGGTCTGGGCGGGCATTCTGGGCTGGCTCGTTTTCAACCATGCCCCCTACCCGATTGCTATTGGCGGGATGGCGCTGGTTGCCTGCGCGGGCATTGCCAGTGCCATCAGGCCAAGGCGGGGAAAACGCCCGGCCCAATTGGCGGCTGAGGACGGAACGACTGAACGCGCGGGCTAAGCACCCAGCTTACGTGCCATTTCCAGTGCGTAATAGGTGAGGACGCCATTGGCTCCGGCGCGCTTGAAGGCCCAGAGGCTTTCGAGCACGGCGGCATCGCGATTGATGGCACCAGCTGCGCCCGCCATCTCGATCATCGCGTATTCGCCGCTCACCTGATAGGCGTAGATCGGCACGTTGAAGGCGTCTTTGGCGCGCCGCACGATGTCGAGATAGGGCAGTCCCGGCTTTACCATGATGCTGTCCGCGCCTTCGGCAATGTCCTGCTCGATTTCGCGCAGAGCCTCGTCGGTGTTGGCATAGTCCATCTGATAGGTGCGCTTGTCGCCCTTGAGGCGATTTCCGGAACCGACTGCCTCCCGGAAGGGGCCGTAGAAGCACGAAGCATATTTGGCCGCGTAGGACATGATCTGCACATGCTCAAAGCCTTCATCATCGAGCGCCGCGCGGATTGCGGCGACGCGGCCATCCATCATGTCGGACGGCGCAATGATGTCAGCCCCTGCCTTCGCCTGCACCAAAGCTGATTTGACCATAGCCGCGACGGTTTCGTCGTTGAGGATTTCGCCATCGCGGACGAGGCCGTCCTGTCCGTTGGCAGAATATTCATCCAGTGCCACGTCGGCGATGAGGCCGATTTCCGGAACCGCATCCTTGATGGCGCTGAGGGTGCGACACATCAGATTGTCGGGATTATAGGCCTCGGCGCCATCCTCGCTGCGCAGATGGTCCGGCGTGTTGGGGAAGATCGCCAGAGCCGGAATGCCGGCATCGCGCGCTTGCCTCGCCGCGTCCACCATCAGATTGATGGACAGACGGTCGACTCCGGGCATGGTCTTGATGGCGGTTTTCTCGTTCTGGCCCTCGATGACGAAAAGCGGCCAGATCAGATCGCGCGGGAGCAATTCGGTTTCGCGCACCATGGCCCGGCTCCAAGCCGTCGCCCGCGTCCGTCGCAGGCGCTGCCCGGCGAGGAAAGACATATCGTGCTTGGGCCAATCGTTGCTCATGGTGGTCTCCTTATAGGTCCTCTAGTTAACAGGCGTGAACACGAGGTCCAAGGCAAAGCTTGTCGCAGCCCTCGGCGCGTATTATCAAACCCGCCATGCTGTTTCAGGCGCCAAGTCTTGCACTCTATATCCGCATCGTTGCCGTTCTGGCCCTGTTTCTGGGCCTGAGCGATGCTGCGCGGCTGCTTGGCATTGGCGGCGGCGCGACCAGCCCTATTGCCGTCATGGGCTTTTCTGGATTTGCCTACCTGGCGATTTTTTCGCTGGCGCGCCTGTTTGCTGCTGTGGGGCTGTGGATCAAAGCGTCGTGGGGCGCAGTGCTTATTGTTGCGGCAACCAGCGTTGAGCTTGCTCTTTACGCGATGGGCAATTCCGATATCCGCATTTCGGCCATTGGTTTTGCCCTGCGGATTGTTCTGCTTGCCTCGATCCTGCTGATTTTTGGGCTGAGCCTGCGACTGAGGCGCGCACAGGCAGATTGATCACGCCCGAACTGGATGAAACTGCTCAATGGTGATTTCCTCCGCCAGCGCATCCTGCGGCCCGCCAAAACTGGTGACCGTCGTGAACCAGCACGTCACCGCGCCGTCGATGCGAAATTCCAGCGGCAGTAGCACGGTATGCTTTGCGCTTATCTGCTTATGCTCCAGCGCTGAAACGCCATCGCGACGCCGCGCCTGCATGAGGACGCGCGCAGCCTCCGATTCCGGCCCGTGCCGCCGGGCGACCTCAATCAAACGATGAAGTAGATAGGATGCCACTTCTTCCCAATTGATGATGGCGTCTCGCACGGTACCGGGGCGGAAGACTAGATCGGCGAGATTGAACATTTCGCCCTCTTTCGGCGCACCGCCCATCAGCGCCCATGCCGCGTCATTGGCCTCAAGAATGCCAAAGGCCGTATTGAGAACCAGTGCAGGGTAGGGGGTATGCGACTCGAGCAGCAAATGCGCAGCGCGTCGGACCTCACTCATTTGGGGGCTGAGCCAGTCGCTATCGCCGAATTGCGGAGCAAAACCTGCGGCAACCAGGAAGCCGTTGCGCTCGCGAAGGGGAAGATCGAGCGCGCCGGCCAATCGCATGACCATCTGTGGGCTGGGCCGCGCCCGCGCCGATTCCAGAAAGCTGAGATGGCGGGGCGAAACCTCCGCAGCCATTGCCAGCGCCATCTGGCTCATGCCGCGCCGCTGCCGCCATTCTCTCAAGGTTGTATCGAACATGTTTGCCTCCGGGCACAGTGTGCCGCAGGCAGGGAGGCAATTCCATTACCTCTGAGAGAATTGTTTTGGTGATGTCAGCAGGAGAGTTTCGCCTGGTCGCGAACCAAGGGCTTTCCAAAATGACGACCAAGACCTTTGCCGCCTATATGCGGTCGCCGAAATTCATCTATGTCTACGATACCGTTGTCTCGGCACTGATGGCTGCCGTCTTTATCGCTGCCGCTGGTCCAATTGCCGATTTCATTGGTTGGCCGGGCGCATCAGACATTATCCATTCTCTGGGTGTGTTCCTGATCTCTTGGGCCTTGTTCAATTATGCGCTGGGCACCGCCGAAGCACCGGCGCGGTCTGCCGTCATCGCTAACATTGTCGGCGACGGCCTTTGGGCGCTCGCTAGCATCGCGCTTCTGCTGACCCATTCGTCCATGCTGAACGGCGTTGGGCAGGCTGTTGTGCTTGTACAGGCCGTTTTCGTTGCTGGCGTTTTCGTGACCAAGATGCGCGGCTGGCCGGCGCTTATGGGGGAGGCCAAAACATCTTCACCTCTTGGAAAGGTTACAATATCCTGACCCGCTGTAAGGCCCCGTTAAGCCAAATTCTCATTGCTTTCCAGTAAGATAGTTTTAAGCCTGTCGCTTAGGGCGATCTTAGTCCGACGCCCGTAATTTGGCCTCATGAGATGCGAACAATCGCACACACAACGTCACAGTGAGGCACACAAATGGCAATGAAATCGAATGCGGCAGAGGCGCTTGTTCCAGAACGTAGCGAAAGCCTGAAACCACTCTACCTCGAAGCAGTTTCCCGCGTGGAGCGTTTGCATCGCCGTCTGCTCGACTTGATCAAGGATGAGTTCGACCGCATGGGTTGGGACGATATCAACCCCGTTCAGGCGCTACTGATGTTCAATATCGGCGATGCCGAACTGACCGCCGGGGAACTGCGTTCGCGGGGTTATTACCTCGGCTCGAACGTCTCCTATAACCTCAAGAAGCTGGTTGAAACCGGCTACATCTTCCAGGAGCGTTCGCGCACCGACCGTCGTTCGGTCCGCATCAAGCTGACGCCCAAGGGTGAGGAAGTGGCCGAAGTGATCGACGAACTTTACGATCGTCACCTCAAGTCCATCGACAAGGTCGGTGGCCTGGGCGACGAAGAGTTCGACGGCCTCAACAAGGCTCTCGCTCGCCTCGAACGCTTCTGGGTCGACCAGATTCTCTACAAGCTCTGATCGAGCCAAAAACAACAATATATTCGGCAAGTGGTGGCGTGTTGCCTCCATGCCACAACTGCTGACAAGCGCCGGCCCAAGGGTCGGCGTTTCTTATTTGCGCCGCAAATTACGCGCAGCCCCATTACATGGTTTGAAACCATTTCCTGCCAAAGGGTGTGGGAGTGCCAAAGTTCACAAGCCGTTGACCATATTGTGAATGCTGGCGCGTAGTGCTATCGCCCAAAAACAGCGGGCTTTGGGGTCTCGGGGTTGACTGAATGCGGCTGAACAGACGTACTTTTATCCGGTCCATGGCTATGGCGGGCGCTTCTGCGGCCTTCCCGGTATTGGGTCAGGAATCTCTAACCGATATGTTCACGCGCGGCTCCGTGCTGCGTTCGGCTGATCCCACGGGCAATACGGCTGCCGCCGCGGCGCTGATCGCGACCAATGAGCCGATCCTGTCTTACGACACGCTCTACAATCTGCAGCTGGCGATTTCTCAATACGAGCCATTCGTTGCCGCTGGTGGTTGGGAAGAGGTGCCGCAACGCGCTTTCAAGCTCAATCTCGGAAAGTCCGATCCCGCAGTCGTGCAGCTCAAGCGCCGCCTGATTTCTTCGGGCGACATGCCGCTGGTCGAATTCGCTAACGACATGTTCGATGCCGACACCGACAAGGCTGTGCGCGTTTTCCAGGCCCGTCATGGCCTCGTGGTCAATGGCTGGATCGACGAAGCCACTTGGTATGCGCTCAATGTTCCGGCGCAGACTCGACTGCAGCAGCTTTATCTGAACTATACCCGCGTTCAGACCATGGCCCCGACGCTGACCGACCGCTATGTGGTGGTCAATATCCCGGCCGCCACTATTGAAGCTGTTGGCGGCTCGATGGTCGAACAGCGCCACACCGCCGTTGTCGGTCGTGTCGATCGCGCGACGCCGATTTTGGCGAGCAAAATCCACCAGATCAATTTCAATCCCTACTGGCATGTGCCCAAGTCGCTGGTTCGCCGCGACCTGACCAAATACATGCTGGAGAATCCGAACTATCTCGCCGAGCAAAATATCTTCATCTACGACGGTAGCGGCAACACGATCGATCCTGCGACCATTGATTGGGCCAACATCACCGACCAGCAGGTGAATTACATGTATCGGCAGGAGCCCGGCGCCGAAAATTCGATGGGTCACTGCAAGATCAATTTCTACAACAAGCACGACGTTTATCTGCACGACACACCGTCCAAGGCGCTGTTTGGCGAAAATGCTCGTTTCCACTCCTCGGGCTGCGTTCGCGTGGAGGGGGTGAACGACCTCGTGACCTGGCTGCTGCGTGATAACGGCGACTGGGACCGTTCGCGCGTGGACCAGACCTTTGACTCGCTCCAGCGTCTAGACGTCAACGTCACCGGGCAGGTGCCGATCCACACCACTTATATTACCGCGTGGGCGAACAAGCAGGGCACGGTCAGTTTCCGCGACGACGTTTATGACTTTGATGAGCAAGGTAAGATTGCGTTCGAGTCCTGATCGCTTTTGAAGGCAAACCTATTGGGCGTCCGGCATCGACCGGGCGCCTTTTTCTTTTCTGGCGTCGGTTTGCCCGAATTGTTATCTTTCGCGATATGGAGGGGCCATGAGCGAAGGCGCAGTTCTGTTTGAATTCGTCCAGGTCGGCCAGCAGATGCGTGTCGCAGCCATCGATGAAGCCACTGGCGTCGAAGTTGTCGTCATCGCGCCGCTAAATGCCGCGCGGGGGCATATGGAACGTCTGGCAATCGCCAAACTGCGTCGGCGTCTGGAAAAGGACGCTCCCCAGCCAACTCATTCTGGGCCCAAATACGCTTAGATCGCCCGCGCGAACTTTTAAGAGCTTCACCTCAGGAAAACTTCTAATTAGGAACTTAATGGTATGTTGACCTTATATTTTTGTAAGGTTGCTTTTGCATGTCCATTTTCAAATCGCGCGCTGCCAAGCAGGCAATTCAGCTGCAAGTAGATGTTCTTAAAGCGATTTCAAATTCACAGGCGATAATTGAATTTTCGCCTGACGGCCAGATTTTGGCAGCAAATCAGAATTTTCTCGATGTGATGGGCTACGAGTTGACCGAGATTGTCGGGCAGCAACACGCCATTTTTGTCGAGCCCGGCTATGCTGGCAGTGCGGAGTATCTGCAATTCTGGGCTCAGTTGCGTCAAGGCAAGGCTTTGTCGTCCGAGTTTCGCCGTTTTGGCAAAGGCGGCAAGGAAGTTTGGATACAGGCCACCTATACCCCGGTGGTCGACGCATCAGGGCAGATGAGCCGCGTCGTCAAAGTCGCTACCGATGTGACCGAGCAGAAATTGTGCGCAGCGGACGCATCTGGTCAACTGGCGGCAATCTCCAAATCCCAGGCCGTCATCGAGTTTGATCTGCAGGGCAATATTCTCTCGGCAAACGAGAATTTCTGTTCGGCCCTCGGATATGGGCTGGCAGAAATCCATGGCCGCCATCACAGTCTATTTGTCAGTCAGGCCGAAGCCGAGAGCGCCGAGTACAAAGTGTTCTGGGAAAAGCTCCGCGGTGGCGAGTTTCAGGCTGCGGAGTATCTGCGTTACGGTAAGGGCGGGCGCGAGGTTTGGATTCAGGCGACCTACAATCCAATTTTTGACATGAATGGCCGACCCTTCAAGGTCGTAAAATATGCCACCGACATTACCGCCCGAAAGCAGGCCGTGGCGGATATCGGCAATGGTCTGGCTACGCTTGCCAAAGGTGACCTGTCGCACCGTATCGACAATGCGCTGCCCGGCGAACTGGACACTGTCCGCAAGGCGTTCAACAGCACTGCGGAAACCTTTAGCCGCATTATTGGACAATTGCGCGAAGCCTCGTCGGTGCTGCGTTCGGCGACCGGCGAGCTACTATCCGGCGCCCATGACCTTGAAGATCGCACATCTCGTCAGGCTGCCGCGCTCGAAGAAACCAGCACCTCGCTGGAACAGTTGTCGCTGACGGTATCGGACAACGCAAAGCGAAGCACGGCTGCGAGCGACAACTCCAATACTGTCGTCAAGACCGCAGATGATACCGGAGCGGTGATGAAGGAAGCCAATGTTGCCATGGAGCGGATTTCAGAATCTTCAGGCAAGATTTCCAGCATCATCGGCATGATTGACGACATTGCGTTCCAGACCAATCTGTTGGCGCTGAATGCCTCGGTTGAGGCGGCGCGGGCAGGGGATGCGGGCAAGGGATTTGCCGTGGTCGCTGTCGAGGTCCGCCGTCTGGCGCAGTCGGCGGCCAATGCATCTTCGGATGTGAAGCGCCTTGTCGAACAATCTGTGAGCGAAGTGGCGGGCGGCTCCAAGCTCGTTGCCAATGCGTCGGACAAGCTGGCAACCATGGTCGAGAGTGTCAGGCAAAACAGCGCGTTTATCGCCGACATCGCCAAGGCGACGCAGCAACAGGCAACGGCACTTGGTGAGGTTAATACCGCAATGCAGCAGCTCGACGAGATGACGCAGCACAATGTGTCACTGGTCGAGGAAATGAATGCGGCGGTCGCTCAAACAGGCGGGCAAGCCAAGGAACTCGACTCCATCGTGGATATTTTCAACCACGGCGATGAGCTTGCGAGGCCCGCTAAGCCAGCGCTGAAATCAAAAGCCTATTCACTTCGGCCACAGGCGCGCTCGGTGCCGAATGTGCAGGGCAATTTGGCGATTGGTCATGACTGGGATGAATTCTGAGGCGGCGAGCAACCCATCCAACACCGCACTGGCCCATTTCCTCTTCCTCTTTGAGCGGAAGTGGGCCATAAGGAAACCGTTCGCGCGACTGGCGAGAAAAGATGGGGAACCATCGGGGAACGCGAACCTTGTTGAGCCGCTCGCCTGGGCACCCATTTGTCAGTTAGGGGAGCCCCATGACATTTTTCCAAACTTGGAATCGTTGTTCGCACCGTGATATGTGCGCCATCAAATCCTTTTGTTTCGCTACTAGCGGGGTCAATTTCGCATGAGCACCACATCCTCCTCGCTCTATCCGCAATTTTTCTCGAACACGCTGGGTCAGACCGACCCTGAGATCGCCGAGGCCATTCAGCTCGAGCTGGGCCGCCAGCGGGATGAAATCGAGCTGATCGCGTCCGAGAACATCGTGTCGCGCGCAGTGCTGGAAGCACAGGGCTCGATCATGACCAACAAGTATGCGGAAGGTTACCCCGGCAAGCGCTATTACGGCGGCTGCCAATATGTGGACATCGCCGAAACGCTCGCCATCGAGCGCGCCAAGGAATTGTTCGGCGCCGGATTCGTCAATGTGCAGCCCAATTCCGGCTCGCAGATGAACCAGGCCGTGTTCCTGGCGCTGCTGCAGCCCGGCGACACCTTCATGGGTCTCGATCTCAACTCAGGTGGCCACCTGACCCACGGCTCGCCCGTCAACATGAGCGGCAAGTGGTTCAACGTCGTTTCCTATGGCGTGCGCAAAGACGATCACCTGCTCGATATGGATGAGGTCGAACGCCTCGCCCATGAGCACAAGCCCAAGCTGATCCTGGCTGGCGGCACCGCCTATTCCCGCATCTGGGACTGGAAGCGTTTCCGCGAGATCGCCGACAGCATTGGCGCCTATCTCATGGTCGACATGGCACACATCGCCGGCCTCGTTGCTGGTGGCGTTCATCCCTCGCCGGTGCCGCATGCACATGTCTGCACTACCACGACGCATAAGAGCCTGCGTGGCCCACGCGGCGGTATGATCCTCACCAATGACGAGGACCTGGCCAAGAAGTTCAATTCGGCAGTTTTCCCTGGTCTTCAGGGCGGCCCGCTGATGCACGTCATCGCTGCGAAGGCCGTTGCGCTCAAGGAAGCGCTGCAGCCCGAATTCAAGGCCTATGCCAAGCAGGTTGTGGACAATGCTCGCGCTCTGTCGGACACGCTCAAGTCGCATGGTCTCGATGTTGTGTCCGGCGGCACCGACAACCACCTGATGCTTGTCGATCTGCGCCCCAAGAACGCGACCGGCAAGCGCGCCGAAGCTGGTCTTGGCCGCGCTTACATCACCTGCAACAAGAACGGCATTCCCTTCGATCCGGAAAAGCCCTTTGTGACCTCGGGCATTCGTCTGGGCACCCCGGCTGGCACGACGCGCGGCTTCGGCACTGCCGAGTTCCAGGAGATCGGGTCACTGATCGTGGAAGTTCTCGACGGTCTGCGCGAAGCCAATTCCGATGAAGGCAATGCAGCCGTTGAAGCTGCCGTGCGTGATAAGGTGAAGGCGCTGACCGCGCGCTTCCCGATTTACGCCTGAACGTGAACTGAAAGGGTAACTATGCGCTGCCCCTATTGTGGCGATGACGATACCCAGGTGAAGGATAGCCGCCCGACCGAAGATTCGGGCGCTATCCGCCGCCGCCGTGTGTGCAATGCATGCGGCGGTCGCTTCACCACGTTTGAGCGCGTACAATTGCGCGACCTCACCGTGGTGAAAAAGACGGGCCGCAAGGTGCCGTTCGACCGGGAAAAGCTCTCGCGCTCCGTCAACACGGCTCTGCGCAAGCGCTCCGTCGACCCTGAGCGGGTTGACCGCATGATTTCCGGCATTGTGCGCCAGCTCGAAAGCCTTGGTGACGTCGAAATCACGTCCGACCAGATTGGCGAATATGTCATGGAGGGGCTCAAGAACCTTGATGATGTCGCCTTTGTCCGGTTTGCCAGCGTCTACAAGAATTTTTCCGCTGCCGATGATTTCCGCTCCTTCCTCGCCGCTCTGGCGGAAGACAAGCCATTGCGCGGTGATGACGATTGATCAGCGGCCTCATGCCGCTGGAAGACTTCCTTCATAGCGCTCCGGCAACATCGTCCGAACAGAGCCATATTGCGCTAATATAGGCGGGGCCGGATTGGCTCGTGGAGGTGGAAGATGGATTCCTATGGTGAGCGTTTCGCAGTGCCTGATGGTGCGGGCAGAGGGCAGCATTTCCTGATCGTCGAGGCGCGCGCTTATCCGGCCATTGCCGACGAAATGAAGCGTGGTGCCATTGCCGTTCTGGAGACGGCGGGAGCCCGCTACGATGTGATCGGCGTGCCGAGTGCCATGGAAGTGCCAGTTGCCCTTGCAATGGCCATTGAAACTGGTCGGTTTGACGGCTATGTCGCCTTGGGCTGCGTGATCCGCGGCCAGACCAATCATTACGTTGCGGTGGCCGGTGAAAGTATCCGCGCCCTCGCCGAACTGGCGGTGGTCGATGCTTTGCCCCTTGGTATCGGCATCTTAACCGTTGAAACCGAAGCTCAGGCCTGGATACGGGCCAATGTAAAAGATCAGGATCGGGGAGGGGATGCGGCCCGTGCGGCGCTTGTCCTTTCCGGCATCAAAGCGAAGCTGAATGACTGACCATCCGAAACGCGACATCACCAATCCTCGCGCCGCAAACCAGCGCGGCGCCGCGCGCCTCGCTGCCGTGCAGGCGCTCTACCAGATGGATGTGGGGCGCGCTTCGCTGGAAGACACTCTGGCCCAGTTCGGCACCTTTCACCTCGGACGTGAAATCGAGGGCGAGCAGTACCTGCCCGTCGACGCTGATTTTTTCCGCCAGATCGTAACGGGTGTGGCCAAGCACCAGCTGCAGGTGGACCCTGCAGTCGACAAGGCGCTTGCTGAAGGCTGGCCGATCGAACGCGTCGATGCCACGCTGCGAGCCATTTTGCGCGCTGCCGCATTCGAGTTGCTGCGCCGCAAGGACATTCCGGCCAAGGTGGTCATTTCCGAATATGTCGACGTCGCCCGCGCCTTTTATGAAGACGACGCATCGGGACTAGTCAATGCGGCTCTCGACGCTATTGCTCGCGGTGCGGGCTCGGAAATCGTCTGAGCCGGATAGTTCGCTGATATAGCCACAAACAAAAATCCCCGGCCTGGACCGGGGCTTTAAATTTCTGGACCTACAGGACGATCAGAAAGATTCGAGGATCGACTCGATGAAGGTCTTGTCCTGACCGAATGATGGCGTGCGGCGCGTCTCGATATTGATGGCGCGGCCATCCTCAACACCATAAATGGCACGTTCGGTAACCTTCTTGTTGCGATCGAAATAGACCGCAAGAACCGTGCGCTCCTGAATCATGGTCAGGCCGAAGGCAGTCTGGTTGACCTTGGTTTCGACATAGTACCAGGCGCTCTGGTCACCAAAGGTATTGGTCGACTGGGGCGAGCCCAGAACCATCTGCACAAGCTGCTGGCTCTGGCCCGGGCGAATCTGCTGCAGAGCGGAGTCGGGGATTTCATAACCCTGAGTACGCTTGGAAACGAGCGACGTGCTGCTGGTACAGCCGGCGAGGGCGACCGCGAGAACGGCTGCAACGACGGAGGCTTTTGCAAGACGCAGGGGCATGAATTTGACTTTCCCGATGGCTCTCGACTATAGGCGTGACAAGAAGGCGCGTGCCCTTTGGCCGCTGGAATGTGTAGCTGTCAATTCAGCTGTCTGGCAAGCTGGCATTGTCTAGCACCCATTCTGGACCGTGTTTGACCGATACCGACGCTGAGCGCAATCCCATGATCCTGTCATTGTTTCGTAAGAACACTGCTACCGAGCCGGTTTACGCCGTCTATAATTCTATTGTGGCGCAATCCCGGCAGCCCGTTTTTTATGCTGAACTGGGCGTCCCTGACACAGTAACAGGTCGTTTCGACATGATCAGCCTGCATATGGCATTGCTGTTCCGGCGGCTGCGCAATGGCCCCAAGGCTGGCAAGGATTTTAGCCAGGCGGTGTTCGATTTGTTCTTCAAGGACATGGATCGCTCGCTTCGAGAGATGGGCGCAGGCGACCTGGGCGTGCCCAAAAAAATCCAGAAGATGGGCAATATCTTTTTCGGCCTTCTGGCGGCACTCAATGAGGCTATGGATCGCAATGACGACGAGGCTTTGGCTGCGGTCATATCACGCAACTTTTTCAACGGCGAAGATAGCGCCGATGTGCGTGCCCTTGTGACCTATGTGAAAGAACGCGACGCCGATCTGGCGGGCCAGTCGACAGAATCGATTACCGGTGGCGATGTGCGTTTTGAGGCAGCAGCGTGAGCAAGCAGGGCGCCCCGATTTTCGACGCGGTCGTGCGCATCGACAAACTGCCGGCTGGCGGCCGCTCGGTCGCGGTCGATGCGGATGAGGCGGCCCGCGGGGCCATCGCACAATCGATGAATATCCTTTCGGTCGAGCGCTTCGTCGCAAATCTGACCATCACACCGCTACGTGGCGGCTTGCGCGCGCTGGGAAAGCTTGATGCTGCGGTTACGCAGGCCTCCGTGGTCAGCTTCGAGCCGGTGCCCGAGGTGATCTCCGAAGATATTGACCGGGTTTTCCTTCCTGCGCCGCGTGATCACCATGCGCCCACACCGGGCTCAGAGGTCTTTGTGGACCTCGAAGATGACGATTTTCCAGATCATATCGACGGGCCTGAGGTTGACCTCAGCGCTTTGCTGCTGGAAACCCTTGCTTTGGCACTCGATCCCTATCCCAAGGGAAAAGACGAATCGCTGGATAAGCTGGGTGTCACGCTGGACACACCCGAAGCGGGTCCTTTTGCCAAGCTGGCGGCTCTCAAGGGCAGCAAGGGCGACAAAGACTGATGCCTCAGGGCTTGCGTGCCCGAGTTGATGTTATATGTTTGCTGGCTCGCCCCAGCGGGCCGAAAAACAGGCTGAAATGACCGATTATATTACGATTTCCGTGGATGCCATGGGTGGCGACAATGCCCCCCGCGCCGTGATCCACGGGGCCTATCTGGCCCTCCGGGAGCGCAAGAATACGCGCTTCATCTTCCATGGAATCAAGAATCAGATTGACCCTCTGCTGGAGGAATTTCCGGCGCTAAAGCCTGTCTCCGAGGTGCGCCATTGCGACACCGTAATCGCCATGGACGAGAAGCCCAGCCAGGCCCTGCGCAAAGGCAAGGGCACATCGTCCATGTGGATGGCCATTGAGGCCGTAAAAACCAAGCAGGCCGATGTCGCGATTTCGGGCGGTAATACGGGCGCGCTGATGGCCATGTCGACCTTCTGCCTGCGACCGATGGAGGGCATTTCCCGCCCCGGCATCGCGGCGATCTGGCCGACATTGCGCAGCGATATCATCGTACTCGATATGGGCGCCACCATTGGTGCCGATGCCCAGCAATTGGTCGATTACGCTATTCTCGGATCGGCGCTGGCGCGTTCGCTTTTTGATAGCGAGAGCCCAACGGTTGGTCTGCTCAATGTCGGCACCGAAGAGGTCAAAGGCCTCGAATCTATCAAGGAAGCCGGTAAGATGCTGTCTGAAGCCAGCGGCTCTGGCTTCGCCTATCATGGTTTTGTCGAAGGCGACGATATCGGCAAGGGCACTGTCGATGTGGTCGTGACCGAGGGTTTTGTCGGCAATATTGCGCTCAAGACTGCAGAAGGCACGGCCCGTCAGGTGGGCACCTATCTGCGCAATGCTCTCAAGGCCAATCTGATGAGCAAGATCGGGGCGCTGTTCGCTTCGTCCGCGCTCAACGCCCTGCGCCGCAAGATGGACCCGCGCACCGTCAATGGCGGCGTGTTCATGGGTCTCAATGGCATCGTCATCAAGTCGCATGGCGGCACTGATGAGATTGGCTACAAGAGTGCGCTCGGCCTGGCCTATGAAATGGCGCGCAGTAAGCTGATCGATAAGGTCAGCGACACCATGCAGCGCTTCCCCGTCAACAAGGCTGCACCAGTGCAGCCAATCGAGACCGAGGCCAATTCGGCGTGACCAAAATCCGTTCCGTCATTCGCGGCGTCGGCAGCTATCTGCCAGCCAAAGCCGTTTCCAACGCCGAGCTGGCCAAGACCGTCGATACATCCGACGAGTGGATCCAGCAGCGTGTAGGCATCAAGCAGCGTCACATTGCAGCTGCGGGTGAATTTACCTCCGACCTCGCGGCAGCCGCTGCCCGCGCCGCGCTGGAAAATGCCGGGCTTTCAGTTGAGGACATCGACCTGATCGTCGTCGCCACAACGACGCCGGACTACACGTTCCCATCGGCAGCCACGCTGGTGCAAATGAAGCTCGGCATGAATCACGGTTTCGCCTTTGATATTCAGGCGGTCTGCTCGGGCTTTGTCTATGCCGTCACTACAGCTGACAGCTATATCAAGAATGGCCTTGCCCGCCGGGTTCTGGTGATCGGTGCCGAGACCTTCTCACGCCTGCTGGATTGGACTGATCGCACCACATGCGTTCTGTTCGGCGATGGCGCCGGTGCGGTGATTCTGGAACGTATCGAGCTTGAAGATGGCGAGCCTGATCGTGGCATTCTGTCGTCCGCCTTGCGTTCGGATGGACGCCACTGGGATAAGCTTTATGTCGATGGCGGTCCCTCGACCACTGGAACGACTGGCCATGTTCATATGCAGGGGCCAGAGGTTTTCCGCCACGCCGTCGGCAAGATCACCGACGTTGTGTATCAAAGCCTCGAACTGGCTGGCTACACGGTCGATGACCTCGACTGGTTCGTGCCGCATCAGGCAAATCGCCGTATCATTGACGGGGCAGGGGCCAAGTTGGGTCTGCCGGCGAAGAAGGTTGTTGTTACGGTTGACCAGCATGCCAACACATCGGCTGCTTCGGTGCCGCTGGCGCTGAGCGTTGCGGTTGCGGATGGCCGGATCAAACCGGGCGATCTGGTGATGCTGGAAGCCATGGGCGGCGGCTTTACCTGGGGTGCGTCACTCATTCGCTGGTAGCTTGTTTCTCCGCATTGACCTTAAGCGTTTCAAGGCGTTAGTCTCTTTCCCGTGGAGGCGAACGGGGCGGCAATGGTTCTTCGGATCATCCGTTCTATCGCACAGGGATGCTATTCCCGAAAAAGTAAAAGGCCGCCCGGGCCAGGGATGCAGACCCATTCAACAAGGGGGTGCGAATGACACAGAAGACGGTAACGCGAGCTGATCTGGCAGAAGCTGTTTACGGTTCGGTTGGGCTTTCCCGCACGGAATCGGCAGAGCTGGTCGAGCGCGTATTGGAACTGGTTGCTGACGCGCTGGTGGATGGCGCCAATGTGAAGCTATCCTCCTTTGGTTCATTCCAGGTTCGATCCAAGAATGAGCGCATCGGTCGCAATCCCAAGACGGGCGAAGAAGTGCCGATCCTGCCGCGTCAGGTTCTTGTGTTCAAACCCTCCAATGTGTTGAAGTCCAAGATTAATAAGTCTATGGTTTCCGCTGGAAAGTAAGGCTTTCTAGCGAGGGAGAGTCGCGGTTTGGACAAGTCGCCAGACGCGTTCCGCACCATATCCGAGGCAGCTGAGGAACTCGATCTTCCTCAGCACGTGCTTCGATTCTGGGAAACCCGGTTCCCCAATATCAAGCCGCTGAAACGCGGGGGTGGTCGACGTTATTACCGCCCGGAAGACGTGCTGCTTTTGCGCGGCATCCGTCATCTGCTCTACGAACAGGGCTTCACCATCAAGGGCGTGCAGCGCATCCTCAAGGATCAGGGGCCGCGCTATGTGATCGCCGTGGGCGAGGGCAAGGGGCTCGACGAAATTTTGCCCATGATCGAGGAAGCCGAAGCTGCGAGCGACGAGGCTGACCTCGAAGAGGCCGTGATGCTGGCAAGCCCTACGCTCGATCAGAACTCGCGGGACAAGCTCTCCGAAGTGCTACGCGAATTGCTGGAGTGCAAGCGCCTGCTGGAACGTGCGCGCGAGCACTGATTGCGCCGGGCATGGCGGCGGCGATCGGACTTCTGTGGAATTTCTGTTCCATAAATGAGCAATTTCGTTTATTCATTCCATTAGTAATACTGGCCGGATTTTCCGGCCCTATGGGTGGAGTTTCCCTAAAATGACAGTCCGTTTTGGCCTTCTTGGCGCTGGCCGCATCGGCAAGGTGCATGCCAAAGCCGTAACCTCCAATTCCAAGGCGAAGCTGGTTGCTGTAGCCGATGCCATGGCGCAGGCGGCGACCGACCTTGCCAATCAGTATGGCGCCGAAGTGCGCACCATAGAGGCAATCGAGAAGGCCGGGGATATTGATGCGGTCATTATCTGCACGCCAACCGATACCCATGCCGACCTGATCGAGCGTTTTTCCAAGGCGGGTAAGGCCATTTTCTGCGAAAAGCCGGTCGATCTCGATGTCGAACGGGTCAAGGCGTGCCTGAAGACAGTCGATGAAACCGACGCCGTATTGATGGTCGGCTTCAACCGGCGCTTTGATCCGCATTTCCAGGCGGTGAAAGCAGCGATTGCCGAAGGTCAGATCGGCGACGTGGAAATGGTGACCATTGTGTCTCGTGATCCCGGCGCGCCACCAGCCGATTATGTGAAGCGCTCGGGCGGCATTTTCCGCGACATGACCATCCACGATCTCGATATGGCGCGTTTTCTGCTTGGCGAGGAAATCGAGTTGGTTTCGGCTCAGGCCTCGGTGCTGGTCGACAAGGCTATCGGCGAAGCTGGTGACTATGACAGCGCCTCGCTTATGCTGTTTACCGCCTCTGGCAAGCATGCCACGATTTCCAATTCCCGTCGCGCCACCTATGGCTATGACCAGCGCATCGAGGTGCACGGCTCCAAAGGGGCAGTCTCTGCGGAGAACCAGCGTCCTGTTTCCATCGAGATTGCCAACGGCAATGGCTATACCCGCCCGCCGCTGCATGACTTTTTCATGACCCGCTATACCGAGGCTTATGCCCGCGAAATCAGTGCCTTCATCGATTGCGTTGAATCGAAATCTCCTGCCTCGCCGAGCGGCGCGGACGGGCTGATCGCGTTGGCACTGGCCGATGCCGCACTCAAATCGGTGCAGGAGGGCAGGGTAGTGAAGGTGAGCGAGATCACAGGCCCGCTTGCCGACAAATCGGTCTTTCAGGGCCGCTAAACAAAAAGGGCGCCGCAAGGCGCCCTTCGCATTTCTGGTCTTGGTTTATTCGCCAAGTGTTTTCAGCAAAGGCTCCAACTGGTCGATTACCCAATCGGCATTGTAGGGACCATAGAGCATGATCGCGAGCAGCAACTCTGCGGGAATGATATGCAGCCTGCCGTCCTGGCGGACATCAAGGCGCTCAAACAATGGATTGGCTGCAAGATCGGCTTCGGTCACGCCATTGGGCCCAAGCAGCACAATATCTGCGGCATTCAGCGCGCCTGCATTCTCCCAGCTGTAATGCACAGTGCCCGGCGTGCGGGCCGCGGCAGCATCGTAGTCGGAAACGATTGACGCGGGCGGCTCGAAGCCAAGCGCAGCAAGCAATTGCACAGAGGCGGCGATGGCCGGGTCCACTTGAATGCCGACTTCATCTTTTGTGACCTGACCATAAGCCACGCTTTTGTCGCTGAGGGGCGCAAAGTCCTCTCGCAGGCTGGCGATACGGGCATCGACCCGATCAATCAGGGCTTCGATTTTTTCTGCTTCACCCAACGCGGCGCCCACGACTTTGTAAGTCTCAAGGCGGTTTCCGCCTTCGACGGGTACGATCGTGGGGGCGATGTCATTTAGCCGAGGGAAGGCTTCGGCAAGGTTGAAGGGCACTGCGCCGTCCACGGCGATAATCAGATCGGGTTCAAGTGCTGCAATTTCCTCAAAATTGAGCACGCCGCCAGAGCCGAATGACAGGATTTGGGTATCCGCATCATAAGGCTTCAGCCATGGGTCCTGTCCATTTTCGGCATAGCGGTTACGCCATGCGCCGACCAGCTTGGCCTCGGCCGCCTGGGTAAGTCCGTTGCCGCTCGTGGAAAGCGAGACAATGCGTTCGGGCTTGGTGGGCACAGTGGTCTGGCCATAGGCGTGACTATAGGTGAAGGGAAAGCCCGAAACGTCTTCTGCCCATGCTGGAGCAGCACTTAGCATGGCAGTGGCCGCAATCAGACGCAAGACTATGCGCCGCGTGACAGCGTTCATGATTGGTCGTCCTTGAACAGTGAAATCGGCGCGAATGCGTCGCGCCAGCGCATTGCTTGCGGCCCGACTAGATGGCGATATCCAGATCGTCCAAATCTTCCAGCGTGCCGCCTTTGGCCACGAGCGCCTCGTAAGCGCTCAGCCGTTTCTCATCGATGTCGCTATTGGTGGCTCCGCGCTTCCAATAGCCGTAGATGCGAATGTCATCGCGCCCGAGGCCGCAGGTTTCATGAAAATGCTTACGCAGGGCGCGGGCATCGTCTCGCTCACCTGCCGCCCAGATGGTGCATGATTGGGCATGGGGATGCGCAAGTGCGGCGTCGATCAGCAGATTGCGCTGACCCTCGCCGCGTAGCAACAGGTGGCGCTCGACGCCCTCGACATCAGGTAGTTCATCAAATGCCGCCTTGTCGTCGGTCTCGATATAGATGTGGCCCTTTGCGCCTTCGCGCCAGAACTGCAGGATGGAATAGACAGCGGGCAGGGCGGTCTCGTCGGCAAAGATGAGGCAGGTTTTTCCAGCGTCGAAATTGGGCAGGAAATGTGGGCGCGGGCCTGTCAGGGATACGACATCGCCTGGCTTTGCGGCGCGAACCCAGTTCATTGCTGGGCTCGGATGGTCGTGCCAGACAAAATCAACGACGGCGACCGCCGTGGCCGGGTCAAAGCTGCGTATCGTGTAGATGCGAGAAAATGGCTTGCCGCCATCAGGATTGGGAAGGGCGAAACGGATAGCCAGATTGGGTGCGGACCATACGGAGAGATTCTGCGCGTTGACCTCGCCGGAAACGCGCACAAGCGATGGTGAGGGGCGCTCAACGCTGACAACGGTGAAAGTTGTCGCTTCCATATCGCGCATATGATCGGCCTGTTTGAGAACTTTCGCGCTATCAGCCATTTTCCTGCCTTCAAAGCTGATTAATATAGTCATCATATACTAATTAGCCAAACAACTGGCAAGTGACTTGTTCGCCCTAGCAGGCGCTATAAAAGACGGCGGCGAGAGGGAGCAACATGGCTGCTGGCAGACCTAGAACCATAACCGAAGACAGGATCGTAGAAGCTGGTATTGCCTTGACCTTGCCTGAGCTCACCGTTGCTGGTCTCGCCAAGGAAATGGGCGTCACCATTGCCTCGATCTACAAATATGTCGACGGGGTCGAACAGCTCCGCCTGATGGTCGCGGAAGGCATTATGGCTCGCTGGGCCATCCCGGGGATAAATGGACGGGACATCGAGACGTACCTGCTCGATTTCAGCGAGTCCATGCGGCTGCTGGTGGACGAAAATCCCGGCATTGCGCGCTTTCTCACGCAGGTGAGTTCAAGCACGCCGGTGACATTCCGCAAGATCGATGCCCACCACGCCGATTTTGTTGCGGCCTATGGCGTTTCGCCGACACAAGCGGCCTGGCTGCTTTCCACCATCGTAGAGCACGCTATTGCGATAGCGGATATGATCCATGTTCCAAGGAATCGGATCGGAAGGGCGGACCGGCAGCACCTGCGCGACCGCGCCGATCTGCGCAATTTCAACAAGGTTGTCGAAATCTTTCCCAGAGGTGATGCCGAGGCGCATTTTCGCCTATCGATGCGCGCTCTGATCACAGGCGCCCTGATCGTCATGCGGGAACTGCCTTAGCTATTTTCGCGTCCACTCATGCTCAGGCGCATTGTGGAATTTCTACACGATGATTTTGATATGAAAATCGCCACCGCTAGGAGCCAAGCACAGGGCCAGATCAAAATCGGTCGTTGCATCAACCGCTCAATTGCACCTGTCTGGAACATAAAGCTGCCAGGGGCGACCTCGAAGAGGCTCATCAGTCTTGTTTTCCAGCGCCGTTGACGCGCTGACCATTTTCAGCAATTCGCTATAGAGACGGACATCATGATGATGCCTCTATTTCTGAATTTCATTTTGGTCGAGACTATGAAGTATCTCTCCCTGATCGCCAGCCTCTTGTTTATCTCTCCCGCCTTTGGTCAGGGTGCCGAACCGCTGTCTGTCTTCAGCCTAAAGGGAGAATGTCAGACGCTGAAGGCTGGTGATGAGGACCTGCTCGATATCTGCGCCGATGAACTCATGCAGGTGTCGTATGTAGGCGGGGCGATGGAACTGTCGGTCTGGACTGACGATCCGACGGGGCGGTTTTTCGTCTTTTCTGGCGGAGGCGAACGCACTGCGTCGGGCTTTGTTGTTAATGTCGATCTCGTCATTGTCAGCCAGGATGGTGCGGGCGACGATATCAGCGAGCATGAGGCCACCGGTCAGTGCGAACTGACGGGCGACCCCACAAAGGCCCCAGCTCAATATACCTGCGACGTCATCGGCGCCGACGATACGCGCTATGCGTTCGCTTTCCTCACAGATGGGACCGAACCGGAAAGCATGCTCGACTAGCCTATTTCAACAGCCACTCATGCTCGGGCGCGTTGTGGAATTTCCACACGCGCTTCGGCCCGGCCATGACGTTAAGATAATAAAGGTCATAGCCCGCCGTCGTCGCGACCGGATGATAACCGCGCGGCACCAGCGTAACGTCGCCGTCTTCCACCGCCATGGCCTCATCGAGGCTGCGGTCATCGGTATAGACGCGCTGGAAGGCAAAACCCTGCGGCGGGTTCAGGCGGTGATAATAGATCTCTTCCAGCTGGCTCTCATGCGGAAGATTGTCCTGATCGTGTTTATGCGGCGGATAGGAGGAGGTATTGCCCTCGGGCGTGATCACTTCCACCACCAGCAGCGCGTTGGCTGAGCCATCGTCCTCTGGCATGATATTGTAGACGTGCCGCACATTGGCGCCCTTACCGCGAGAAATGCGCGGATGGGTGCCCGGCGCGATAACCTTGGCATGGAAATCGCCACCGCCCGGGGCCGAACAGATTGCCAGTTCCAGATCGGTGATTGCGTCGACCGCCCAATTGCGTCCGGCGGGCACATAGAGAGCCCAGGGCGCGCCCTCGAATGGGCGCATCCGTTCGCCCAGTTCGCCGAAATCTTCGCCATCGACGGCAAAGCGGCCCTTGCCGGCGACGAGAACCAGGCAGACTTCGCGCTCGCCCGTCGCCTCGCCATAGGCTTGGCCGGGCGCGAGTTTGTGCAGACCAAAGCCCACATGGGTCCAACCCGCGGAGGCGGGTGTCACCTCATGGATCTTGCCGGTCTTGTTCGTCGAGCGGACGAGGAGGGGGGATTTGCTCATTTGTGGTCTCCTCCTTGGGGAAGGCGTAGAAGAAATTATAGAGCGAATAGGCCAGAGCTGCGCCGACAAGGATCATCCAGATCTGCTCGCCGGTGAAGAACACTTCCCAGCCCAGCCACACGGCGAGGAAAACCACCACGGCCACCCGCCGCCAGAGCGGGCGGAACCAGTTCACATCGTTTTCCTTGAGCGCCATGCCAAAACTTTCCCGCTTGATTCAATTCGGAAGGCTTTTAGCACAAGCGGTTCAAAAGATTCAGTCTTTCGGGAAACCCTGCGTCTCGACAGTGTAACCCGCAGCAGTCATGACGCGCATAAGTTCGGCGTGCCCGACCTGCGCCATTTTGAGCGGCGGATTGGCGACCGGGTCCTGCTCGGCCTCGACCACGAACCAGCCTTCATAGCCATGATCGGCAAACCGCTGCACGATGGCGCCGAAATCGAGCGAGCCGTCGCCGGGCACGGTGAAGGCGCCAAGCGCGACGGCGTCGAGGAAACTCTGCCTGCTGCGGTCGAGCCCATCCACGACCGAACGGCGGATGTCCTTCACATGGACGTGGTTGATGCGGGCATGGTGATTGTCGATGGCGCGGAGCACATCGCCACCGGCAAAGGCCAAGTGGCCCGCATCGAGCAGCAGCGGAATGCCTTCGCCGGACGCAGCCATGAAGGCGTCGAGTTCGGCTTCGGTTTCAACCACGGCGGCCATGTGGTGATGATAGGAGAGGGGCATGCCTTGCTCGGCGCACCATTCGCCAAACTGGGTGACCTTCCGGGCATAGGCCTTCATCTCCTCATCGGAGAGTTTCGGCTTGTTCGCCAGCGGGATGTCACGCTTGCCCTGAATAGAGCGACCGACTTCGCCATAAACGATGCAGGGCGCATTGACGGCCTTGAACAGCTCGATCATCGGCGCGATGCGGTCCTTGTTGGCCGCAAGCTCTTCGTCAACCAGCGTGCCGGAAAACCAGCCGCCACAAAGCGTTACGTCCGCAGCCTTGAGGATCGGCAGCATGGTGGCCGGATCGTCTGGGAAGCGTCGGCCCTTTTCCATGCCCGTGAAGCCCGCCGAGCGCGACTGGCGCAGGCATTCTTCCAGCGACACGTCATCGCTCAGTTCAACCAAATCGTCGTTCCACCAGGCGATGGGCGACATGCCGAGTTTGGCTTTCATCTCATTCTCCTGCGCTGTCGCGCTATATTGCTTAGCCCGCCCGCTGCGCCTTAAGCGCCTTCACATAGGCCTCGCGGGCCGCATTGACGCTGGGCCGGTCGCTGACTTCGGGCACCGCCACATCCCACCAATGCCCACCGGCTTCGGTGGTGATCAGCGGATCGGTGTCGATGACGAAGACATGCACGCCCGGCGCGCCTTCGCTGTCGGAGAGGGCCGTTTCCAGCTCTGCGATCGAAGCGACCTTTTTGGCCTTTGCACCCATGGCGGCGGCGTGGGCGGCGAAGTCCACATTCGGCATTTCCATGTGATAGGTGTCGCGGAAGAGATTGTTGAAATTCGCGCCACCGGTGGCCATTTGCAGCCGGTTGATACAGCCGAACCCGGCATTGTCGAGCACGACAATGGTGAGCCGGAGGCCCATCATTACAGCCGAGACGATTTCCGAATTCATCATCAGATAAGAGCCGTCGCCGACCATGACGACGACGTCTTCATCCGGCTTGGCAATGGCCACGCCAAGACCGCCAGCGATCTCATAGCCCATGGTCGAGAAGCCATAGTCGAGATGGTAGGAGCCGGGACCATCGGCGCGCCACAGCTTGTGCAATTCGCCCGGCAGACCGCCAGAAGCACAGACCAGGGTGGCCTTGGTGCGACCACGTTGCACCGCGCCGATAACCTGCGCATCGGAGGGCAGCTCGACATTGGACGCAGCGCGGGCCGCGTCAGCGTCGACAAGCCATTCTTCCTTGAGTTTCAGTGCCTTCTGCGTCCAGCCGGAATCAACCTGCCAACCCATGAGGGCGGCGTCGAGGGCTTCAAGGCCAACGCGGGCATCGCCGACCAATGGCAGCGCATTGTGCTTATGGGCGTCGAAGGGCTGGATATTGAGGCCGACGATTTTGAGGTCTTCGTTCTTGAACAGCGCCCAAGAGCCGGTGGTGAAATCCTGAAGACGCGAACCCACGGCCAACACCAGATCGGCCTCTTCGGCAAGCGCGTTGGAGGCCGAGGTGCCGGTAACGCCGACCGAACCCATATTGAGTTCATGGACATGGGGCAGGGAGGACTTGCCCGCCTGCGTCTCCATGACAGGAATGCCATGTTCCTCGGCGAACGCGGCGAGGGTCTCGGAGGCTTCCGAGTAAAGAACGCCGCCACCGGCGATGATCACCGGTTTCTTGCTGAGTTTCAACGCAGCGGCAGCCGTGGCGAATTCGTCAGCATCGGGCATGATGCGGCGGGGCACCCATATCTTTTCGGCAAAGAAGCTTTCTGGATAATCATAGGCTTCGGCCTGCACGTCCTGACAGAGCGAGAGCGTGACTGGGCCGCATTCGGCGGGGTCCGTAAGAACCTGCATGGCGCGGCGTAGGGCGGGAATGATCTGCTCGGGCCGCGTGATGCGGTCGAAATAGCGGCTGACCGGCTTGAAGCAGTCGTTGACTGTCACGGTGCCGTCGCCGAAATCTTCTGCCTGCTGCAATACCGGGTCGGGCAGACGATTGGCAAAGACGTCGCCGGGTAGCAGCAGAACCGGGATGCGGTTGACATGGGCGAGGCCAGCGGCGGTGACCATGTTGAGCGCGCCGGGGCCGATGGAGGTAGTGGCGACCATGAAACGACGGCGGAAATTGGCCTTGGCGTAGCCGATGGCCGCATGGGCCATGCTCTGCTCGTTTTGACCGCGATAGGTCGGCAACTCGTCTTTGACGGCATGAAGCGCTTCGCCAATGCCAGCAACATTGCCGTGGCCGAAAATTGCCCAGACACCGCCAAAGATCGGCAGGGTTTCCCCGTCGATGACCGTCTTCTGCGCAGTGAGAAACCGCGCTACAGCCTGGGCCATCGTTAGTCGGATCGTGTTCTGGCTCATTGCCGCTCCCAAATCTCTACCAGCGCCCCGAACCGTTTCGCCATGTCAGCTACGGCCTCTTCGTCGCTCATTTTTCCATCCAGCCAAGCCCGTGCCGCATCGGCAAAGATCGTGCGCCCCACGGCGAAACCTTTGACCGTCCGCGCCGATTTGGCGGCCTTGAACCCGGCTTCCAACTCATCCTGCGGGGCGTCGAGGCCCAGCAGCACCACGCCGCGGCACAGCGGGTCGCGCGCTTCGATCACCGCATCGGTTTGCGCCCATGCGGCGGCATTGGCCTGCGGCTCAAGCTTCCACCAGTCCGGCTTGATCCCGGCATCGTAAATCTCGGTGAGCGCTCTTGCCACTGTGTCATCGCGCAGCGGGCCATTTTTGCCCGCGATGATCTCGATCAGGATTTCACGGCCCACCTTGCGGGCGGCATCGAAGGCCGAGCGCAGTTTTTCGATCTGCTCGTGGCGCAGGGCGTCCGGATCGTCCGGGTGGAAGAAGCAAAGCACTTTGATGCAATGATCAACGGGCCAGTCGATGAGGCGCGAGCCCAAATCCTGCGTGAATTCAAATTGCAGGGGACGGGAGCCGGGCAACTCGATTGGCTTGGCAACCCAGAAGTTCTTGAATGCGCCCGTGGCATAGAGTGCGTCGCGGCCATATTTGTCGTCGATCAGCATGCCGAAACCGTCGCGGCCATTGGCTATTTGCGCGGCGGCCTTGACGGCGAGCACCTTGAAATCAGGCACGCGGGCGAGCTTCTGCGCATCGCCATCGGCCATGTCTTCGAGCTGCAAACGATGGTCGATGGCCAGCGCCATGAGCTTGGGAATGTCGCGGCGGCGGGTGGTTGCCCAATGGACGTGATTGATCTCGGCATCCTTGCGCAGCGCATGTTCCTTGCTGCCATGCTCAAGGAAATAGTTGAGCTCGGTCCATGTCGGAATTTCCGGCGCGCAGAGCAGGCGGGAGACCGCGAAGGCGCCGCAGGCATTGGCCCAGGTGGCGCTGGTCGCATGGGTCTCGCCCCGCAGCCAGCCCCGCAGAAAGCCGCTCATGAAGGCGTCGCCAGCGCCGAGGACATTATAGACCTCGATCGGGAAACCCTTGCCGACAATGCCATCTTCCAGATCGGCTGGGATTTCTCCATCATAGACGATGCAGCCCATGGGGCCGCGCTTCAGGACGATCACGGCGGGGGACAAGGACCGGATCGTCCTGAGCGCAGAGTGGAGATCGTCGGCGCCTGCCGCGATCAGAACTTCTTCTTCGGTGCCCACGATCAGGTCGCATTCGGGCAGCACGGTCTTGAGGTGTGCGGAAACGGCGTCGGACGCGATATAGCGGCTGTCGCCTGCATCATGGCCCGCCAGACCCCAGAGATTGGGGCGGTAGTCGATGTCGAAAACCACCTTGCCGCCATTCTCGTGGGCAATCCGCATGGCCTTGCGCTGGGCTTTGTCGCTATGCGGCTTGGCGAAGTGGGTGCCGGTGACCAGCACCGACTTGGCCGAACGGATGAACGCTTCGTCGATATCGTCTTCGTTGAGCGCGGAATCGGCGCAATTGTCGCGGTAGAAAATCAGCGGGAAGGACTTGTCGTTTTCGACCGAGAGCAGCACGAGGGCGGTGAGGCGGTCGGGATCGGTTACGATGCCGCCGGTTTCGACGCCTTCGCGCTCGAGCTGCTCACGGATGAAACGGCCCATCTGTTCATTGCCGACGCGGGTGATGAGAGCGGACTTGAGGCCAAGCCGCGCCGTGCCTACGGAGATGTTTGTGGGGCAGCCACCAACCGATTTGGCGAAGCTGCCAACATCTTCCAGCCGCGTGCCGATCTGCTGGCCGTAAAGGTCAACCGAGGCGCGACCAATGGTGATAACGTCGAGACTATATTGTGAGGCGTTGCTCTGGCCGATGGGCACCACCATCCTCCCCTGCGACTGGCGTTCCGTTTGATGGCCTCAATGAAACATGAATTCCAAAGTGAAACAAGATAGAACATACATTCTATTTGTGGAATGTCACTGGAATTGACGTTTCTCGGCAACGGACACCGTCAGCGCCATGGCAAAGGCCATACTGGCGGATAAAGAGCGGAAACCGGCATAGTCGGCTTCGACCAGTTCGAACCAGACCTGCGCGTTTTCCGCCAGCGGAGACAGAGCTGAGTCGGTCAGCGCAATAAGGGGGATTCCACGGCCTGCCAGGGCCCGGGCCTGTATAGCACTCTCGGAGGCATACGGGGAAAAGCTGACGGCGAAAGCCGCGTCATTCGGTCCAGCCATAGCAAGCAACTCATCGTCGATGCCGGAGGCGGTACCGACCATCTGGCAGCGCACTTTCAGCTTGCCAAAAGCATAGGCCATATAGGTGGCGATGGGGAAGGAACGCCGCTTGGCGATAAGATAAATCGTGTCGGCCCGGGCGAGAATATCCACTGCACGCTCGAACGTAGCCGGATCGATCGCGTTGGACAGGGTATCAAGGCTGGTATGGGCAGCGGCAACGAAACTATTGAAGATCGTGGCGCTTTCTTCGACAGCGTGACCATCGGAAGCCAGCTTGCGCAACCGTTCCTCATAGGAGGAATTGCGTTCTCGAAGCCGGGCGCGGAAAATCTGTTGCAGACCGGAGAAGCCTTCAAACCCGAAGGATTGCGCGAAACGGACCAGCGTGGATGGCTGCACCCCTGCGGAAGTGGCGATGCTGGCCGCCGTACCGAAGGCGATTTCGTCTGGATGATCGAGTGCATAGGCGGCGACCTGAACCAGCCGTTTGGGGAGGGTCGAGCGGCGCTCCAGAATGGCGGCGCGCAGGCTGTCGAAATCTTGTGCGGCTTCGATGCTGGTGTCGGACAATTCAAGCTCCGGCGGAATGAACATTCCACAAATGGAACAGATTGTGACGCTGCGCAAGACAAAGGCGAAACCGCGCTGCGCGGTTTCGCCCAAATATTTAGTGCGATGTGCTCACCGCCACTACGCCGTGGCCAGATGGGCAGGGGGAGAGGTTTTCTCCGCCCAGAAGATGAAGACCGAGGCGGCAACGATAAGGAGCGCGCCGGGCCAGAACCAGATGGATGGCACCTGTCCCAGCGCAATCCAGCCGATGACGCCGCCCAAAAACACCTTCACATCGGAGAAGGGCTGGAGATAAGTGGCGTCGGCGCTGCGATAGGCGAAGGCCAGCAGATATTGCGCTGCTGCGGTCAGCGCGCCGAGGATCAGAAGCAGGACGAGGCCATTGCCTACAGGCAGGGCGAAGGGGAAGCCTGGCGCCATGCCCATTGGCAGCACACCGGCAAAAGCATTGGCGGCGAGCAGAATGGCGAGATGGTTCGGCGTCATTAGCACCAGTAGAGAAATAGTCAGCGTTTCAGGGCTATCGCCCTTGCGGGTGAGGTGCTTGGTCAAGACGTCAGTTGCCGCCCAGAGTGCGGCAGCGGTGATCGGGATGAGGGCATGAAGACCGAGATTTTCAGTGCCGACACCCGAAATGAATATGGCACCGGCAAAGCCGAGCAGAGCAGCTGTGATACGCGCTGGAGACACCTTCTCGCCAAGGAACAGCACAGAGCCGACGATGATGAAAAGTGGGCCCGTGGCCAGAAGTGTCACCATCTGCCAGATCGGCACGCCCGTTGCGTAACCATAAACGAACACATGCACGCCCAGAGCCGAAACGAAGGCGCGGATTTCATGGGCAAATGGATGGGTGGTGCGCAGGTTTTTGAGACCAATACGCAGGATCAGCGGCAGGGCCAGCACCGAGGCAATAAGGTATTGCCAGAAGGCCATGCCGGTCGAACTCATGCCAACGCCGCCATATTCGACAGGCGTGGGCAGAATGGACTGCAACGTGTTGGAGCCGGCAAAGACAAGGCTTGCGGCAAGCATGAACAATGCGCCTGTAGTGGCGGCATTGCGGGGAGAGGAAATCTGGTTCATTCGTCGTCCTTTCCGTAACCAGTTTCCTCAGGGTTACGGGCAGGCGACAGACCGGATAGGCGCAGGCGCAATAGCCTACGCGCGCCCGGCAAGGCGCTTGATCCCGTTCTCTTTCATCCGGACTATACCGTCGGCCCCGGAATTACACCGGATCTGCTGACCTCCCGAACCGGGAGCGCTCGCGGGCTTGGCATTGCTGCCTTTACCGCCGGTGGGGAATTTCACCCCGCCCTGAGAACAATGCAGGCGAACCTGCGAGAATGAATTTAAGGAAGTGGGTGGCTCTGCACAAGTGCGCACAGGGGTGTAACTGTGCGGGTTTTTCGAACGGTAAGATAAATCTGTTCGTGCCAAAGCGCCGGACGGCCATGAGCCTCCGGGTTTGCTGTATATGCCGCCGCCTCGAAGTGGTTGCGGCATGGGGCGAGGTTCGCCTCGGTGCCGGTCGTCCGGCTTGTAGTGTATAGGTGAGGAAAGCCTCGCCCCATGCACCGGAGACTCGTTCATCGCGCTGGGTGGGCGGATTTGCATCCATAGTGCCATCCATGAGGGACTGCTTCGTCTTCGCCCTGCTGGCGACGTG
>PJTZ01000151.1_pt1 | contig 42452 bp, 33 predicted proteins | sample 1512131 | NCBI WGS metagenome assembly PJTZ01 (sample SAMN08177679, study PRJNA422409) | Soil metagenome, whole genome shotgun sequencing project. | reverse complement strand
GACTTCTTCGCGTTTATAAGCCTCTCCGCCCAATTTACGCAATTCACGGATCAATAATTTACTGATTTGACTACCGCCAAGTATACATTTGTAAGCACTTTGGATATAGGAATTGACAGCGAGTGCATGGACATAAAAGGGCGTTTTATCATCCTCGCCCGCATATAGGAAATTATTTCCAATCAATACCGCACGCAAACGTTCATTATCCGTTAACGTTGTAAAATAATCCTTAACACTTAGGCTTATAACTTCCGATGCATAACCCTCTCCATCTTCCGCATCATATAATGGGAACGCTTTACAAGTATATTGTAAATCGGCAACATAGCTAAGCAAAGCTGAACGCTCGGCCGGAAACGCCGCCGATAAACAATCTACAAACGCATCGTAGCCCTGCGCTATGGGGTAACACTCCTCTTCATCGCCAAAACAAATCTGGTCAAAAACTTTTGGCATGCGTTCTAGCCGAAGATGAGGCATAATCCCCAGATAGGAAAAATAACGGTGTAAGTTCTGCCCTTCTGCCAAGCCTCCGATATAGTGCACGCCTGTATCGAACACCTTCTTATCGCGGGAAAACGTTTGCAAATTCCCCCCAAATTGATTGTTTTTTTCCAATACACAGACCCGTAATCCTTCCTTTGCCAGTATAACCGCTGACACCAAGCCCCCGAGTCCGCTACCTACGATAACGACGTCATATTGTCTATGTATTCCTTCGGTCATGTATAGCAAAACAATGAATCAGAAAGCGTATCTTCCTCCCATCCTAAAGCCCGTAATGACTGCGCTTTCCTAAAGGTATAGATTTCTTCAAAGGTCTCCAAAAGAGAAACGGGTAAACTAGCTATCTCTATCAACGGATGGATAACAAGTACGGTATATCCTTCTGCCGTATGCGGTGCAAAACGAACTTGGCGCTGTTTTATCCAATAAATACTCTCCGCCACCGCACGTCTTTCTTGATCCGCAATGATACCCAACAATTTCCGGTTCCCGCTCTGCAAGGACAACAGATAATCGAATTCACCATGCGTATCCGAAAGATGTGCAACGTGCGCCCCCTCTCCCAGATACGAATCTAGCTCATGATAATGCAGAGCAAAGCGGGCTATATTTTTCTTGACATCTCGCACAATATCCTCATCCTTATAGTAATAAGCCAGTTCCAATTTCTTTCGGAAATAGAACACACCTTCTTCGTTTTGACGCCAAGCACTATATCGCTTTCGAAAGTGTCTCATAACACGCTTGGTACGTTCCAGGTAACCTTCGCCAAAAGACGTATCATCTATACGAATCCGGTCTCCGATAACCGGCGTCATCGCTCCTCCGAAAATAAGCACATCACCTTTGGGTAATACATCACCATTTCCCAAAAGATAGATAGGTAGGATATCCAGCTGCAACTGCTCCGCAAGATAAAAAGCACCTTTGTGAAAACGCTTTACAACATTCTCATAAGAACGTGTACCTTCCGGAAACACAATCAACGAATAACCTTGTACAACTTTCTCCCGAAGGACATCTACCCCGTTTTCCAATCCTTGACTCACGGGATAAAACCCTAACGCTCTTACTGCCCTGCCAAAAATAGGAGAATTCCAGACCCAATCGTTTACCAGAAAAATACCCTTCGGAACAAGCATACCGAGCGATAACGTGTCGAGAAACGAACTATGGTTCGCAATAATGATGGCGGGTTTATCGAATGTTTCTCTGCGCAGATTAATCGTCTTATGTTTTGTCTGCGGATGAAGGTATAGCACGGACTTCATAAATGCCGACATCGTTTTTCTAAAAAATGCGTCTTTCTTTTCCTTTGATAGAGGTAAAATTGACACGATCACCCGACCAAAAAAGGAAACGACCAAACATCCTATGCCGTAATAAGCAAAAAACAACAAAGACAATAAAAGGATCGTGATCGTAAAGGGAGACTTACCCTGTTTCGCCCGGTTGGAAATAAAGAAATGAAACAAGATGGGGTAGAATACAAAGGTAATAATGACGGCGGCAAACACCCCTATCAAGGAAACGGATGCAATGGACAACAGTGCCGGGTGTTTAGCGAATACCAAGGCGCCAATCGCCAGTACTGTCGTTAATACGGCCAGTAAGATCGAGGTGCGATAGGTTTGCAGCGTATCCTTTCCTGTACTATATTGTTTCTGCAAAGCGGCCGTCATAAATATGCTAAAATCTACGCCATGTCCAAAAACCAACGTACACACGATCGCACTAAATATATTAAATTCCAACCCGAACAACCCCATCAGCCCTGCGGTGACCAATCCGGTGAGACCGATAGGAATTGCGCTCAGCAAAACCAGCTCCAGCCGACGAAAAAACACCCAAAGTATAAAAAGTACCGCAAAGAAAGAATAGCTTACCAAACGGTTGAAATCATCGCGCAATTGCCCTAAAAACGTTTCGTTCATGTTTTGGCGATCAACAACCAAAACATCTGCATTTTTCTCCATGGCTCGAAGAAACGGTTCCCGTTTAGCATCATCCAGCTTCACTAAGGTGGAAATAGTAAAGAAACCATTCCGCTCGGCGACAAAATCCGATAACCCCAACGCGCGTTGCAATTGAAAATCATGCCATCCTAACGCTTTCGGCTGTTCCTTCAATAACCTATAAAAATCGGCGTGGGTCTCTACTTCAAAACCATATTGTTCTCCTTCCTTTTGTAGACGAGCAATAAGGTTATCGGTATGCTGATTTTCCCAAAACTGATTCCACTTGTTAATCTTCTCCTGCTGTAAAGTAGCGGATAGCGGTATAATCAAGCCATTATAATCCAGAATTTCTTTTTTGGTTTTTGCCGTGTTCAGATTTGACATCAAACGATCGGTCTTTTGCGCCGCGTCTTCAAAGGTCTTTCCTGTAGAAACCAAGTATACAGATTTAGATGACGTATTGGTCAGCTTATCCAATTTATGCTCCATCTGCTGCAACGCTTTTGGCACAAAATTTAAATCAGCCAGATTATTATTATAACCTACCCGTCCACCGGTAAAGCAGCTCAATACAATTAATACCAAACAAATAGCAATCAGTATCTTACTTCGCTCAAAAGGGAATGCCGCCAGTTTGTCCAATATGGAATTATGCCGAAGTTCTTGTTTTGGACGGTAAAGGTGCGGGACGATGAGCAATGTAAAAACAGCCGACGAAAAAATACATATCGATGCAAAGATGCCCAAATCCACCAACGCTTCCGAATGTACAAATAACAAGCATAGAAATACGACGGCATTCGTCGCTCCGCTCATTAACAGCGGACGCGTCAGTTCACGGTAAAGCGCACGGATATCACCAGATTTTTTATAGTGGGTTAGGATATGTAAAGCATAGTCAATGGTAATTCCAATCAAAACGGCAGCGACACTGAGTGATATCGCTGAAATAACAGGTTTGTAAAGATAAAGACAGGCCATACCAAACAAGGCTGCGAAAACGGTCGGTATAAAAACGAGTAGCGGAACATATATTTTTCGATAGAATAGGATAAGTAGCAGCATTAATACTGACATCGAAATCAGCACCGTCGTTGAAATATCCATCTTTATCTGTTTGGCATTCGCTACTGCAATAAAAGCCGTTCCATAATAAGAAATGGCGGCTTTCTGTTCAAATTGTTGATGTAATGTGTCTCGCAAGCGTTCAAGATGTTCTACTAGCGCGGTATTATGTTCGGTATCTGCACCTTGAAACGTCGGATCCAGAAAAAGCAGCAATTGGCTGGTGTCTTTGGTAGCTATAAATCCATCGTACAACATAAAATTTTCACCCACCGTATGCTGTTGCATTTTTTTCAATCCTAACAAAGCCAATCCCAACGGGTCTCTCTGAATAAAGTTCCGCATAACAAGTCCCGTGGGCGAAATCAACGTACGGTAATTTTCCGATACACGTTCTGCGATAGAATCGGGTTGTAATCGTTCGGCTATCGTGCGATAATCCCTTTCATCTAAAAACAACGGCAGATGTTGGTACACCAAATTATATGTACTCTCCATCTCTTCTTGCTCAATTCTACCCGTGATCCCACGGATATAGGCAATGTCTGTCTCCATGGAATCTATAAATGCACCAGCGATCGCCGTCAACACACTGGGCTTGGTGGCTTCGTTCCTTTCAATTAAAACCGTTATTTTATCCGCAAAATTAATTTGCTTTAGTACTTTCGATAATTCATCCGTTCGCTCATTTTTCGGGATAATCTGGGTAATATCTTCTTCAAAACGAAGCTTGGAAGCCAGCAGGCCGCAGCCCGCTAAAAACAACAACGCAATGGTAGCAGCAAGGAGTTTGTTACGTCGTACCCAAACATAGATATGGTAGAATATATCCTCCATTATTGAGTGGAAACAGCTTTCTGCCGATATAGTTTTATAAAAAAGTAACTGAAAGAGCCAATGAGTATCGCCATTCCACTAGCGAGGATAAAGCTACCTATAACATATTGCCAAAGGTGGGATTTAATAGTTTCCAAGGAAACGCCATCGAGCTTAAACGTGGTGGAAGATGGATAGACCATTCCGCCTACGAGCAATGAAGCATAAATAACCAATGGGATGAATGGAGCAAAACTGATATTGGAAAAAACGAAAGCAAGCACCTTGTTCAAACGTAGGAAAACCGCCAATGTGATCGTTATAGCCGTCTGAAATCCCCAAAAGGGTGCTATACCCATAAAAACGCCTAGCCCGATAGACAGCGCTTTCTTTATCGGGGAATCGGTACTGCCCAATATATTTTCTTTAACGAAGTCAGACCATCTTTTTTTTTTGAAGCTCCGAAAAAAGTTACGCGGGAGGATATAAAAAAAGGTTAAAAACACCAACACCGTGTTCAAGATGCTGATACGGGCAAAGTCTTTAAAGGGGCGAAAATGGGAAACACGTTCACTGGGATCGTACAGCACTTGAACGGGCACATTCTTGACTTCAATACCTCGCCAAGCGGCACGTACAATGATTTCAATCTCAAATTCAAATTTGTGGGTATAGAATCGTTGGGATATAGCTGCTAAGGGATACGCCCGAAACCCAGATTGCGTATCGGTCAGCTTAATGCCAGTTTCAAACCAAAACCAAAAATTGGAAAATTTGTTTCCAAAACTGCTCTTTCGCGGTACTGAATCGTGGCTCATGTTACGGCTTCCGATCAGTAACACGGGTCGGGTTGCTTTAGCGATAGCGTCAACAAATACCGGAATATCAGATGGGTAATGCTGTCCGTCGGAATCAATGGTTATCGCGTACTGAAAATGTCGGTCTCTAGCCCGCTTTATTCCTTTTCGCAAGGCCATACCCTTCCCTTGATTATGCGCCGATGTGATGACTTCGATTTGTGGATATTGATTTAAGATCGTTGATGTTGTGTCGGTAGATCCATCGTTGACGACAATAACATGAGAGGTGTATAGGAGCACACCATCTATTACGCGTTTTAAGGTTTTTTCATTATTATACGTCGGTATAATAACAACAATCCCCAAACGCTCTATTTCTCTTGTTACCGTCTCGCGTTCAATCATTTTTCAAGCCCAACGTGATACATCACGTTTATACAATATCTACAAAAATAATGATTTTTATCTTCTTTTTGCCGCTGAAGCTGCGGTGTGGCTGTTACTTTCTTGTCCTTGAAGAAGCAAAACCCAATCTGCCAGCTGGTGGAGAGCTCATTCGGGAATGAACATGATTTGATGAATATAATCAGCCGAGTCTTGGTAGTTCTTTAAAGATGTAACAATATAAGCTATGCGTTCATATATTCGGAAATGAAAAACAGGTCAGTTTTCAGTTTAACAGTAGGTTTTTTTATAATTTTACAGCTTATGAATGTCAAGATAAGAAAAGAAGAAAAGGAAGATTTTAAGACCGTATTCGAACTGATACAGAAATCTTTTGAAACCGAAGAATTGAGCGACCATAAGGAGCATTATTTAGTAGAGCGGTTAAGAAATTCAGATGCCTTTGTTCCCGAACTGTCACTCATCGCCGAAGTTAACAATCAAATAGTCGGTTATATCCTGCTTACAAAAATTAAAATTGAGGATGATGCTAAGAATAGTTATACCTCTCTTGCATTGGCTCCTGTTGCTGTATTGCCGGAGGTTCAGGGCAAAGGCATTGGCGGAAAGTTGATAGAAGCAGCCCACAAAAAAGCAAGAGAATTGGGCTTCGGTTCCGTAATATTGTTAGGGCATGAAAACTATTACCCCAAATTCGGCTATAAGCTGACCAAAGAATTTGGAATTAAGTTGCCTTTTGATGTCCCCGAAGCAAACTGCATGGCAATAGAATTGACTGAAGGCAGTTTGCAAAATGTAAACGGTATTGTCCACTATCCGAAAGAGTTTGAAATTGAATAAGGGAATAGCTTATACCTATCAAAAAATAGCCATATTATATAAGACGGTCAATTTCAACGCTACTGTCTCTTCAAAAGTCGTCGTATTCTTTACCTTTACCTGCCCTTGTTCATCATGCGAGATTTCGAATTCAAAGTGCAGAACAGGGTTTTCATTAGGATTTATCAAGGCGGTGAACTTTACATTTGATGCATGTGCTAAAAAGAGTGGTTTTTGTTCAACTTCTTCTACTAACTCTTTTAATATCTGCATCATACACACACCCGGAGCAACCGGATTATTTGGAAAATGACCTCCAAATATCGGATGACCGGGGTTCAAATGTACCTCGGCAATATGTATATTGTTTGACCGAGAGGTGATATTCTCTACGTGATAGAAATCTGGCAATAAGGTCATATCACTCTTTTTATAAGGTAGACTGATCTACATCCAAGGTAAGATCAATTGTCAATGGGAATTTTTTATGTTCTACCGCTATTTTCGTAGGAATGTCTTCCTCATTCCATTCACGATAAACAATCGTTAAATGTTCTTTAGCGCCTTTGGCCTGCTGGATACGCTCAACCTTGCGTTCTTTCAGCACATAATAGCAGTTATCTACGACATATACAGGATAATAATGCTGCTGGTTTGCAAACATCACGGCCGACGTCGCATGACGTTGTTCTGTCATCGTCCGGAAGATATTGACGATTTCCCTCACGACTATACGTTTATTTAAATCATGCATGGCATAATGCAGTTCATGTTCATCGGGCGAAATACTGACATCAAATAAGGTTTGACCGAAATCGCTTACCAGTGCAACGCGATGTTCATTTCGTCCCAACGTTTGCACTACTAGATTCCCATTAATATCTTTCTTAAAAGCATTCAGTTTCGCACGATACACAAAAGCCCGGGTAGTATCAAGATAATAATTATTCAATTCCTTTGGTTCTGATCTGCGAATTCCCGAGGCATTCGGATAACGGTATGTACCGCAGGAAACAAAAAAGAACAGCAGGAAAAAACTACAGGTTAAAAATCGATTCATCAATCGTTGTATTTACTTTTCTATTCTTTATAACAAAACGTGTATAGTCGTTAGAAGGTTCCACAAGCTTTACCTCCTCTATTTGTTTATCCGTCGACGAAAATAGCAGCACGATCTCCTTGATATACTTTTTCGCACCGGCTAATTTTGGTGTCAAACACACCATATCCGCATCGCCTTGCTTTAAATAAGAAACCGCAAATTCCTTTTCATCATATTGCCCGCCACGCATACTGGACGAAACGAGGGTACTTATTTTTTCAAATTGCTTGCTATTCCCCACATCAATCGTCTGTTTCTTGCCTTGATCATCGATAAAAATCTTATGGTCTTTAAACACCATTTTATATTGAAACGGCGCTGTATATGCCCAACTTAGTTTATCGGGATGTTTTAAATACAGTTTCCCAGATGATTCCACCGGTTTTTTCATAAAACTAAGGTGCTTATATTGCACAAAATCTGCCGATATCGTCTTGATTTCCGCAAGCTGCTGTAAAGACTTTTGAAAGCTGGCTCTTTCGCTCGCTGACATTTCCCTTGTTTGTGCCCATCCGCCATAGGGCAACAACAAAATCATCAAAAAATAAAGCAGTTTAGTCTTCATATCCATGCAAATTTAACAAATCATCTACAGAAACCGATATATATCCTTGTTTCTGTAAATGGGGCAGCAACCGTTTTAGGACATTGACGGTACGTTGTGAGGTGTCGTGGAAAAGCATAATATCTCCTGATTTCAGCCTTTTACACACCCGTTGATAAATTTTATCCTCTTCCAACGTGACCGTATCCAACGAGCGGTTGCTCCACCCGATGATCTGATGTTTTGTATATTGGACTGCCTTAGCTACCGATGGATTAGTCACCCCAAAAGGCGGACGAAAGAATTTAGGCTTTTTTCCTACAATCTGTTGGATAATTGAATTACATTGTTCCAGCTCTGCAACAACCTCCTTTTCTTTTAAAAAGCCAAAATTTCTATTATGGGAATAGGTATGATTACCAATGGTATGCCCTTCGTCGATAATCTGCTTCGCAATATCGGGATACGCCAACACCTGCTTTCCGATACAGAAAAAGGTAGCTTTAAACTGATAGGTATTCAATAATTCCAAAACTTCGGCTGTATGGGGAGAGGGGCCATCGTCGAAAGACAATGCGATCAGTCCCTTCGCATTATATTTCTTTCGGAAAAAAGTATGTGTAAAATATCCTAAACGTATATCAAATGCGCCCCAAGCGGTCATTCCAACTGCCAATAGCAGAACAACAAAAAACCATGCAAAAGAACCACCAAAGATTCCGATAAGCAGGGAAACGAATCCTACCACAAGAAACAACGGATATAGTATAGCGTGTTTTAACATGCCCGAACAACAACCAGCGAATGATCTTTACCTTTATATTGATTATATAACAGGATATTTTTCCAAGTTGTTTTCGGTGGATTTTTTTCGTTCCAATACAAAATGGGTGGAACAGTTTGATATTTCAGCACGAAAGCAGCGGCAGCCAATCCAAAAGCCGAACAGCTATCATACTGACCACTTAGGTGTTTGTAATATAAAGGTGTTGCCAAGGGAAGCTCCTGTTGCAATGCATTGTAAAACAAGTCATCTTTTTCATCGCCGTTGTAACCTAGGATAACCGCGTCGATATCTTCTGGTCGAAAATTGTTTGCCACGAGGAAATCCTGTAAAAAGGATGCCGTTTCAGACACTTCCAGTTCATTTTGCAACGTCACATCTATCATTTCAGCATAAGAAGAGGTCATTCTGCTCGCGCCCATCGAAAAGAATTGCGCGCCTTCCGCATAATTGACGCCCGGAGACACATTATTTTTGACTGTTTCCTGTATACCATCCGCTTTGATATAGCCCGCGGCTTGTAGAAACGCGTAGGTCTGTTCCGCGATTTCATCTACCCCACCAAGAAGTACATGCTCCTCTTCACCCGTCTGTAACAATAAAAGCGCATCCAACAAAGCTGATTCAAAAGAGATGCCCCCGTTTACATAGGTTACATTATAACCTTTACATTGCAGCTTAAGTGCAATCTGCGCGGCAACGGTGTTGTGTGTAGACTGGATAAAAGATGTTGGCGTGAGAAATTGCTCTTCATTTTCCCACAAACTACGGAGAAATTTATCGGAATCCTCAGAGCACCCTAACCCTGTTCCCGTAACAATGGCATCGGGTATCGTTACGGAAGCCTCCGCTAACGCTTGCTGCGCAGCGTAAATACCCATCTTCATTCCTCTCGACATGCGGCGGATCGCTCCCGGAGAAATAAGGCCTTTATAGGAGGGTTGATCTGCGGGTGTGATCGCATGATCTAATACCCGTACTTCTGAAAAAAATTCTGCACGCCATACACCTTGTGTCGTCACCACACCTATACCGTTTATGAACACACTTTTCTTCACGCTTTTGAAAAAATAAGGGATGAGCAATTGCCACCGAACCCAAAAGAGTTAGAAAGCACGTGTGATAACGACCGGTGTTGTCCCGTTGTTTCTGGTATCAAATCCAGTTCTTCCATCGGGGTATTGAAATGAAGGTTGGGTGGCACGACACCTTGTTGCAAAGCCAATATACTATACACGGCTTCGATCGCACCAGCCGCAGCTAATGTATGCCCCGTAAAGGGTTTTGTTGAGCTGAATAGGGGTACATTGCCTTTGAAGATACGTTGCATGGCTCGCCCTTCCGACAAATCATTGTTCGGTGTTGCCGTTCCATGCGCATTGACGTAATCAATGGCTTGCGGGGCTAATTGCGCTATCGCCAAAGCCTTTTGCATCGCCAAAAAAGCCCCTTCTCCGTTTTCGGAGGACGCCGTTTGATGAAACGCATCATTTGCATTGCCATATCCTGCCAAGTAAGCCAAAACATGTTTATCCTGCCGCTGTATGGATTCTTCAGATTCCAATACAAGATACGCCGCGCCCTCTCCTAGATTAAGTCCTTTACGATGCTCGTCGAAAGGTTGGCAAGGGGCGTCCGATAAAATCATTAAGGTATGAAACCCATTAATGGTAAATTTGCTTAACGCGTCCGTTCCGCCCACGATCACCCTATCCAAGCGACCAGAACGAATTAAACGGGCGCCCATCATCATGGCGTTTGCTGCGGAAGAACAAGCCGTGCTTACGGTAGTCACTAAACCTTTTATTCCCAAATGCTGGGCTATTTTATGGGAGGAATCACCTGCCGGATGCGAGGAGATATAACGATGCCATTCGGGAGAATTGAGATAAGTTGGACCATATCGCTCTGTATAATCCATACCGCCGACACTAGTGGATGATATAAATCCTGTCCGCAGATCGTGGGCATCTCGCAGTTCTGCTGATTCTACCGCTTGACGGGCGGCATAAGCACCCAAAAGGGCGGTTCTCGTAAAAGCGTGAGGTAACGATAATCCCAAACTATCCGATAGCTCTTCGTTGGTACGCTTTATCTCACCGACCCAAATGTGTTCTTGTAAACGAGTAGGAAAGTTTGCTATTCGTGAGAGGCCGTGTTTACCTGCTAATAGCGCTTGTAAGTTTTCCTCAACGGTCTCGCCAATCGAAGAGATAATGCCTATCCCCGTAACCGCAACTCCCCTGTCCGTCATTACTTCGTTCTATTTTCCGAAATATAGGTGGCCATCGTTTCTATGGATTGAAAAATGTCCCTTCCTTTTTTTGGATCAGACAGTTTAATCCCATATGTTTTATCCATCAAGACAATCAGCTCCAATGCATCGATAGAGTCTAAACCTAACCCTTCACCAAACAACGCTTCATCATCTTGAATATCAGCGGGCGTGATATCCTCTAGATTTAAAACGTCGATAATTTGTCTTTTTAACTCTTCTTTTAATGCTGTCATTATGTATAAAAATAAAGACAAACTTAATTAAAATGCGCTGTTTTCACTAAAAAATATACAAAACTGCCCGATACGCTTCTTGAAAGTATTCTACCCAGCCGCATAAAACTCGGTTTGCTTTACCGGATTGTAACAGGTAATCGGCGTAGGCGAAAATAGTTTCCTCCGGGAACTCTTCTGCAATAAAAAAAGAGTTCTCTGTTTGCAAGCCATGCCGGATAGCAATCTCACCGGAGCAGATATTGGATAGCGTGTAGACAAAAGTGGCTGGACGGGGATAATAGTTGTCCATATCTTGAATGCTTTCCTGATGTTTTATATCGGTATCCAAACTACCGGATTTGTTAGCTAAAACAAGCGCAAGTCCATTGGTTTCTTCATCCTGTAAAATATATTCAGCGGCAAGAAAAGCCAACTTGCTCAATGCATCCATTTTATAGAATTTCGGATAATCGATGTCTAGATGTTGAAACGCTTCCTTCGCAAAATCTGAAAACGGCAGATTCTCTTCGTTTGTCCAAACCAGCTTATCATCGACAACAATCCGATGTTGTTCAATAGTACAGGATTTTTGTATGTTAGCTTTTTCTAGCATGTCGCGACGATTCTATTTCCAAAAATATATAAAACAGTAGCGCCAATGAAAAAAATACGAAATTATTGATGATAAAAGTTTATATCATCGAACAGCAAATTATCGGCCTCGTTAACACATATGGTGAGCTGGTAGGAACCGCTTTCACGAACGTCATAAATCAGTGTGTACGACACCCAGTCTTTATTATCTAACTGTGTTATTGCCGGTATTCCAACGATATTACCCTCACTGTTTTTTCCAGAGGCTTCCTGTCCCTCTCGGTGCAAGGATATAAACCGGATATCTCCTTTACCTTTTGTAAAAAATTGCAATTTGTATTTACCGGAATCGAGCCGTGTGGCTGAAGAGAAAAAACGTCGGTTATCAAAAGCCTTCTTAGGTGCAAAATCAGCTTGTATAGCATTTGTTCCGCTGTGTGATTCCCCAGCCTTTCGGAATATCCCCTCTCTATCGATGACATGAAATGTTGCCCATCCCTGTGGAAGTGATTTACCGTTTTTCCAAATTTCCAAATCACCGTTATTTAGTAGTCCGCGTTCTTGTGCATAACTGTACTGCGCACAAGCGGCAGCAATTACAAAAAATAAAATAATACTTTTCATGATACGTGTTTATTATTGTTTAAAAAATTGAAAATTATCTACACTGCTGTATTGGTTATTGCCCTGGGTATACATGCCTATGGTACATTCTCCGTTCGATATCGGAATATTCTCTATACGGAGTTTTATCCACGTACTTCCAGGCATGATATCGGCTTTCAACATTGCCCCACCAAAATCTTTAGCGAAAAGATAGTTTTCTATTAATCCAGTACCACTCCTTACCCAAGCTTGTAATGTATACAACCCGTTAGTCAACCCGCTTATCGTTTGTTTGGTTTCGACATTATAGCCGCTATTCTTAAAGTGAGTCAAACGATAGCTTCCGGTGTGAGGCCCTCCTTCGAGATAATTCGCATCGGGATTACTACCACCTGTTTGCCAAGAAGCAGGATTCGTTGCCGCAGCTTCGTCTACTTCGAAGCCCGGGTTTTGCACCAATGAAAATCCATCTATTCCGACCGTTGAACTTTTCGTCGTGGCATCGAAGATACTTTTATTGATTGGGGGACGCTGGTAATATTGCGGTTCCCAATAATATACGCCTAAACCTTTCGACTCTGGGAGTGTTGCCACTCCATCCAATAGTCTAAAAATCATTTCTCTAGCACGCTGTGGATCATTTTGGTAGTAGCCGCATTCCACCACCATGACCTCTTTGCCATATCTAGAAGAAAGATCTTCTAAGTTATTAAGGCTTGCTTCAATATCACTATCATACGTCTCCAAAATGGGATATACCGATATACCTATCAAATCAAAAATAGCATCATTAGCCAAAAGTCCATCAAGCACGTACCGGCAACTGTCATTGTATTTACCCTTTGAAAAATGTACCATTACTTGAATAGAATCGTTGACCTCTTTTACAGCTTCATAACCGGCTTTATGCAAAGCTGCATAGTTAGACATATTACCTAGTCGGATATCACCTATGGGCCATAACATACCATAGTCCGTTTCATTTCCGACCTGTACATATAATGGTGTAATTCCTTGCGCTTGCAATGCATTCAGACAATCCTTGGTGTGGTTTGCCAATGCTGTCTGCATTTGGAGCAATGTGTATCCCATCCAGGCGGCGGGGATATTTTGCTTTTTAGGATCTGCCCAACTATCACTATAATGAAATGAAAGAATGACGCTTAGCCCTAAAGCTTTTGCACGTATAGCTTTTGCCACCACATCCGCGATACTATTGTAATAATAGGGGCCAACAGGATTTACCCAAACGCGTAATCGAACGCTGTTGAGCCCCCGTTCTTTTATTAAAAGAAATAAATCTTGCTGATCAGTAGTGTTATAAAAGAGAAGATTTTTTTGTTCCATATCCGTTACATGGCTAATATCTGCACCTTTAAGAAAATGATAGTTATTCACCTGGTTTATAGTAGCCAATTGGAAGGTTTCTTGCGTTTCTTGTTGATCCATATGCTTAGAAGCAAAACTATCTTCTAGGATAGATTTGTTACAACTTTGCAACAAAATCACGCTTATTAAAAGGCAAGCCGCCTTCCTCCCCGTACGTATACGGAGCTTGTTTGTGAAATATTTCATAGTAACTTTAAGTTTATTCGGCACTTATTTTTGCATAATTGTTTTACCATTCGGAAAGTGCAAGCGTATGGCCAGATCTCTTCTCATGATCCCCTACGTTAAAGGAAATATTCAAATGCTTTACCTCATGTGGATTCATTTGGATTTCAAATCCTACAAATACGAATCCTGGATTAGGTGCGTCATACTCTTTCGGTGGTTCGGCGCTCCAACTTTTCCATTGAATATCATCCATATCTTCTAAAAAAACCGTTATTTTCTTTTTCCCGTTTTTTAACACCAAACGATTTCCATCAATTTTATCTACGCGAGCAGGTGTAAGCATCGCCCAACGTACGGTAGCACGGTTTTTCCCTGTTTTTATTTCATCCCGAACGATTACATATGATTTATTCAGAACAGCAATCCCTCTGGTTGCTTTTTCCAACTGCGATGCAAATACAGATGTTAAATCAAATACTGCGTTGATTTGTTCCTCATTTTCGCTTTTTTTGATAAGCTTGGCATTGCCTTCCATCTGATGCAACTGCCCATTTATGGTCAAGGTATTATGTGAGAAGTTATTCAATCGGAAAACATCCCATCGAGGCGATTGCTGGTGCATATCCCAAATTTTTAATCCCGCCGACTCCAATGAATTATATTGTTGCATTCCTAGTTCACTTGCCCATCGAACGCCATCCATGTCTAACACAAAAGATCCAGCATCCATGTGCCCGTGGCTGACCGATGCTGTCCCTCCTTTAAACCCTACATAAATATCCTTCGTCTTGTTCCATCCCGTTCTTAATACCGCAATTTCGTTCTCTGAGGTAGCATGCCAAAGCTTTGTTGTGGGCGCTTGGATTTTATTAACGTCGATACCGTCTGCCCACAACATCGCCAACGGTAAGAGACGATTGCTTTTTTCATTAAATTTCTGACGTTCTAGAAAATCTTTTTCGATAAAAAGCACACTGCGGTCCTGAAGCTTATTGGCAAACCAGAACATGGCCGGCTGAAGTCCTTCCACACCACCTGCATCGCCATAGTTAAAAACCCGCCCTGAAGTTCCCATAAGATTGGCGTAAAAGGATGCTGTTTGTAAAAAACCAGGCTGGGAAGAAAGGCCAAAATCGCTACCAAATGCTTTTTCCAGCATATCGATAAAAAGTACATTGAAAGATGTGCCGTATGCCCAATAACTATATCCTTCTGTATAATTTCCAGCAGGGGCATAGGCTTCCATTGGTATGCGAATACTGGCTATCGCTTTTTCGATTATATCGTTGCAGAGTGCTTCGTTTTCCTCAAAGACAGCAAGTGCACCAAAAGAAAGTCCTGTATTACAAACTTGGTTCCAGTTGTTCTTCGCTCTTCGCCATCCGTTATATGCAGCATCCTGTCCTGGAGCCAAACCTTTCTGTAGAATAGCATTTCGAATGGTCTGCCGGGATGCTTCCGGCAATTCATGATAAAGCCAATCATATCCGATAGCCGTTGCCAGTGTCATTTCCGCAACATCCAAGAAATGGCTTGGATTCCAATCGGCGAACTGACTTACGGCAAGGAGCTCTTGCTCCGCTTTTTCCAAATAAGATCGTTCTTCCGTCATCCTCCAACTGTAAGACAGATAAAAAATACGACGTAATGCCTCTCTGGACGTTTGTAGGATCCGGCGTCCGATCTGGTTACGGGTTAACGGTTTCATATCCAATATGGCGGTACTTTCCCGTAAAATAACCTCATGTAGGTTACGCCACGCTGTATGTGTCAATACCCCCTCTTTTAGCTTCTCTTCTTCACCTTGCCGTAATAAAAGCCGAGGGTGATCGGAAATACGTGAAAAATCCGGTTTTATTTGACCAGAGGTTACCGATATAACCCCTATAAAAAATAAACAACTTATTAATTTCTTCATGGAGTAGGTGATTGAATATATCGATTTAAAGCCTCTAAATAGTAATAATCAGCATAGACCAATGGAACATCTATTTCGACTCCGTGTGGAATGCTTCCGACACTGTGTTTGAGCAGAAAACCTCCATTTGTTCCGTGTGATGCGAAATAGGCCGGATTGCTTAAGCTTTCTAAAATTTGAATCGCCGCAGTTCTATACTTTTTTTCATGTTGACCGGTGAATGTCGCCAGTTCGAATAACGCCGACGCCACTACGGCTGCTGCCGACGCGTCTCGGTAGTTGGTACGGACATGATTTGCATTGGAACGTTTAGAGGGCGTATATCCGCGTTGGTACGCATTGAAATCCCAAAAAGTAATCTTATCTGCGGGTAAATTGGGATGATCGATATAATAGTCCGCCATTTTACGGGCCGCTTCCAAAAATCGCGGATATTTCGTTTCCCTATAGGTCATTGTAAAACCGTATATCGCCCAAGCCTGTCCTCTTGCCCATGTTGAATTATCGGCGTATCCCTGTGCAGTTTCTTGCGTAAGCACCTGCCCATTTTTGGGATCATAACAAACCACATGAAAACAACTATAATCTTTTCGTATCTGGTTTTTTAAGGTGTTTTCGGCATGACGGATAGCCATATCCCTATAACGAGTATCTCCGGTCACCTTAGATGCAAAAAATAACAGTTCCAGATTCATCATATTGTCAATAATGACCGGGAAAGTATATTTTTCTTTCCCCCTCCAAGAGCCGAAGGCATTCCACGATTTAATTACGCCGGTCTTTTCACAAAAACGCGTACTTAACGAATGTGCAGCCTGTACCAGAATGTCCTTATATTTTTCATCTTTTGTCAGTCGATAAGCATTGCCGTAGCTACAATAAACCATGAATCCCAAATCATGGTGCTCTTTAAAATCTTTAAGTCCTTGTAATTTTTCCGTCCATTTTATCGCTTCTTTGCGCAGGCTTTCATCCCGTGTACCTTCATACGCATACCATAGACTACCCGGAAAGAAACCGGACGTCCATTCATATTGATTCGTAAATACAACCTCTCCCTTATTATCTATCGTACGCGGGAAAAGTGAATCGATCTCGTTTGCTTTTGTTAATAATGTATTCAATTGTTGTTGTGCCTCATGAAAGCACGCTTCCAGTGAATCTAAGGGAGGAGCAGCTTGCGCTCCCGTCGATACGATTGACCTTAACACCAATAGAAAGAATAAACTACTTTTAATTCGGATTTTTTTCACTGGATTTTATTCTATAATTTTAATTTCCATTTCTTTTACTACAATTTTCGTATTTGCATACGCGGAATTGGTTGCCACAAAACTTACTGTAAATGTGCCTGGGTTGTTGTATATAAATTGATAATTCCGTAGCCAGTCGTCGTTATAGGCTTTAATTCCCAGTCCTAAATCCGGAGAAATGGACGTCAGGGCAATCGGTGCGGTAATCGCCCAATCATCGCTCGCTAAATCACTGTCATACCCTATCGAGATACGATCGTCACTTGCTGCATTTCTAAAATCCCATATTCGATTAGGTCTACTCCCTCCCGTTGCCAAATAAGGATCTTCATCTTCTCTTGCATTGAAATCAAATGCTGTCCAACCCGCATTGCCCGTCCGCATAACGTCGTAAGTGATACCATCCGCGTCGTTGCCAACTCTAAAAGCCCTAACTTGATAACGTGGCCAATCTCTATTGGCTGGGCGGTCATACCTAAAGGCCACATACAGCGGATTGTTACCATAGCTTGAAAGATCTATCTTAGGCGATAGTTGTGTTGTCTGTGTTAGGGGAATATCACATTGTTCGGTAATATCTTCCCAAGTTGCATTACGGATTCTTTCTGCATCCGTCGTCCGGTCTTTAGAGAATCCCTCAAAGTCCGAGGACAACAATACGTGGAAGAATCCCGGAGGCATGTCACCATTTTCCATTTGCGTCTGGAATTGCAAAAACGGAATACCATCGATTTTTGTTCGATCTCGATGTTCATACATCATCCCGGGTTCACCGGAGAAAAAAGTAACCATGTCCGCTGTTCCTTGTATATTGAACATGATACTGCTCCCTACTTCAAATACGGGTATGCCATCTTCGACTTTCAGTGCATTCTCCGTGTCTATCTGTACATCGAACACGGGAATGTCCAACTCCTCATCTGTACAAGCCATGCACGTAAGCAAAAGGAGAATACTATATTTATTAAATGTTTTCATGAAAGTTAACATATCATTGTTTACCAAAATCTGTTTTGCTTTATCTTATTATTTAAGTTCAATTCTTTTTGTGGGATGGGAAACAACTTATATTTTTCAGTCGTCTTGCTGGCGATGGCGGCCATCGTGGTGCGTTGTGATGCACTGGCGGTACGTCCGTTTCCGGTATTTGCAGCTAAGAATGGTTCTGCTGCTGCTTCCTGCATGGCCGTTTCAAATATTCCCCATCGAATCAAATCATGTTTGCGAAGTCCTTCGAAGCATAACTCCCGGGCGCGTTCGTCCCGTACGATTTGACGAAAATCATCTTGGCCCCTAACGGCGATCTTGTCTGGGTCAGCTGCCAAACTATACAGCTGGACACCTGCCCGTTGTCTTACCGCATTAATGGCATTTAGAGCTGTCTCGGTCGGGCCATTTATTTCGTTTTCTGCCTCAGCAATCATTAAGAGCACGTCGGAATACCGTAAGATGGGGAAATTGGTCGCATTGAAATTCTTATCCTTGGGTTTTAACGTCTCTTCCTCACGTCTCCATTTCGCCGCACAACGATCGGCTATTGCCGTAAAAGTTGTCAGCTTTTCATTGTATTTGGTATTGTCTGTAACATTATACCGATGTGGTGCAATACTTCTATATTTTCTTTTATCCGTTTCATCAAATAAATCCCAAAGCTTAAGCCGAATTCGAATATATCCATAGGAATATCCCAAATCATCGGAATCATCATAACAAATAATACCGTTGGTTACGCCTATCCAACTATATTTATCATCTTTCCCCGGATCTGTCGCGGAATTTCCACTAAATTCTGCTTCCCACATACTCTCTCTATAATCCGTATCATATAAATCCTGGGAATGGTTCTTAAATATCTGGTCGTAGTCTGGATTCAGACTATGCATGCCGCTTTTTTCCACTTCTTGCGCCCAATAAAGGGATTTAGCATAGGCACCGCCTATTTTAAAGGGTTCGCCTGCAAGTTTTAGATAAATACGAGCTAAAATACCCGCTGCGACAGTCTCGGTCACTCGACTGCTGTGTGCATACGTAGAAGCAGGCAATAGTTGACCAGCCTCGATAATCTGTTCTATCTCATCGACCGCCATCTCCATCACTTCCCTAGCGCTTGTTTGTTCGATATTAACGTCTGTTGCCGCTGCCGTCGGCTTCAAACGTACGGGTACATCACCCCACAGATCCGCCAAGAGATAATGGTAATATGCTCTTAAAAATCGGATTTCCCCTTCATATCGGCTTTGCACAACAGGATCCAATACTGCTCGGTGTATGTTTTCCAACAATACGTTGGCACGTTCAATACCTTGATATAACTTATACCACATACCATTGATTTGTGGTTGAGCTGAGGTATAATTCCAACTTGCTAACCGGTCTATAATATTAGCTTCTGATTGATTCCAATACCCCAGATCATCCATAGCGCCATCCACGACCATGAAACGACCGTAGGTAAAATTGCTTCCTAATGTAACATAGACACCGGCCAAAGCACTCTTGATTTCCTCCTCATCTCTGTAGTAAGTATCTGGTGAAAGAAAATCTTGTGGTTGCGTTTCGAGAAACTTATCACATGAACTACAAATCAATATAAGATGTAGAAATATAATTATTGTACTAGTGTTTTTCATAAGTCCTTATTTTAAGTTCATATTAATACCAAATGTGATCGTACGGGCTCTGGGATAGGCTGAATAGTCAAACCCTGGCGTCAAAGCTCCGGGTCTCGTAGATACTTCCGGATCCATTCCCGTATAATTCGTCCACGTCCATAGGTTCTGTGCTGCCACATACATTTTTATACCGTTAACAAAGGAATTTCGGAATACGTTGGCAGGTATGTTATAACCCACAGACAAGGTTTTGAGTCGGATATACGAACCATCTTCTATGCCATAGGAGGAATAATAGCTTCCGGAACCCTCATTGACACGTGGAATCTCACTCATCGGATTTTCCGGTGTCCATCTTTCACTATAGGACGCGAACATATTGGAGTTCGGCATATAATACCGATTGAACATATATGTATTGGCATTTAAAATATCATTTCCATAACTCCACTGGAAGAATATACTTAAATCGAAATTCCTGTAGGTAAATGTATTATTGAAGCCTCCTAAATGAGTTGGAAAGCCATTGCCAATAACCGTTCGATCGTTTCCGTCAATAACACCGTCTCCATTTAAATCTGCATATTTCATGTCTCCTGGTCGTACATTCGCTCTTGATCCCGGGTAGGCGATATTATCTTTCAGATAGTAATTGGCCCCAGTTTGCGTAAATTCCTCTGGTTTATATGTTCCTTCGTATACAAATCCGAACATTAAGCCTACAGGTTCTCCTATCCGTGCTATATAGGCAGGCTGACTATCCCGATTGTATTCCCACCAGACCGAAGTAGCTAACGTTTGCTGATTTTCGGTAAGTGAAATGACTTTATTGCGATTGAATGAAATATTAAAACTAGAAGACCAGGTAAAACTTGGTTTTTTGATATTGATCGTGTTCAAGGTCAGCTCCAAGCCTCTATTTTCCACTTCTCCGATATTCTTGAAAGAGGTGAGATAACCAGAGGATCCGGGTAATTGCGCTTCCAGTAAAAGATCTTTTGTTCGCTTATTGTACACTTCGGCAGTAAATCCTATCCGCGAATCGAACATATTTACATCCAGTCCAATATTACTCATATACGTACTTTCCCATTTTAATTCTGGATTTCCCATAACGGTCTTTGCTGTGCCAATGGTCAATTGATTGCCAAAATAATATCGATCTGTTCTATTCGCAGTTATTTGAGGAAGAGAAGCGTATTCCCCCACTCTATTATTTCCAGTAGCGCCCCAGCTTACCCGGATTTTCGCGTCGTTGATAAACCGAAGGTCTTTCATAAAACGCTCTTTACTAACGCGCCACATCAACGCTGCGGAAGGAAAATAACCCCAGCGGTTTTGCGGTGAAAATTTTGACGAGCCATCCCCTCGCATGGTGCCTGTAAAATAATACTTGCCATCATAGTTGTAATTAGCTCGTCCATAGAACGACATCAATGTCCATTCGTTACGATAAGAATTCATAGAATAAAAGTCACCTTGATCCATTCCGCTCATCCCTAAGGACTCGTACGGTATCTGTTGCATTCTGGTATTGGTATACAATATATTTTCGTTTTGCATCGAAAACCCCACCATCGCGTCATAGCTGTGCCTTCCTGTTTTCTGCTTGAAAGTCAGTGTGTTTTCAGTGAGCCAGTTAGACCGCTCTCCATACGTTTGTCCGGCATTTACACCCAGTGTCGTTGTCAATGGATTGCCACTTCTACTTTGAGAATTGTTGAAGATATCGTTTCGTGTGTCGTTTTTTGTATACCCTACAATACTTCGATACTTTAAGTTCTTCCAGATGGAGATATCGACATAGGCATTGCTCATAAAAAATCGATATATATTTTCGTTATGTTCGTTTTTTACAGCTATGATAGGATTTATCCGATAATTATCATTGGAATTGAGAATAGGATCGAATAAATCGTTTTCCAAATCAAAATCACTTGACCCTGTAACAGGACGATAGCCCCACGTATTTTGGATGAGATTGTAAGTACCGGTACCTTCGGAAAGAAAAGCTCCCATGTATCTGCTCCTATTGTAATTTACTTTTGCACCTACCTTAAGCCATTTGCGGATATCTTGATCAAGGGAAAAGCGTCCTTGTATACGGTCAAAGTCGGTATGAATGACGACACCGTCCTGCCCAGTATAAGAAAAGGAAAGATCATATTTTGTGGCGCCTTGCCCAGCCATAATAGATAGACCGTGTTTCTGCATTAACGCATTTCGAAACATATCATCTTGAAAGTCTTTCCCTGTTCCACGATAATCTTCCAATGTACGTCCATCAAAAAAGTAATATTTTTCCATCGTCTCCGGACCAAATACTTCACCTTGCAGCTTCACAAACTCATAGCCATCCATAAGTTCCATTTTCTTTAGGATGGATTGTGTACCAAAAAAGCCATCGTAAGTGATGCTAGCCTTATCTCCAGTCCCTTTCTTTGTTGTGACGATGACAACACCATTAGCTCCTCTGGCACCGTATATCGCTGTCGCTGACGCATCTTTCAAAACTTCGATAGACTCGATATCCTTCGGATCTATGGCGTTACTAATCGATCCTTCAACCGGAAAACCATCAATTACATAAAGCGGATTATTGTTTTGTGTCAACGAATTAGCCCCACGGATAATAATGTCTGCTTCCGCACCTGGCCTCCCCTCGGAAGAGACAACATTCACACCTGCGACTCGTCCTGCCAGACTTTGATCAAACCCAACGACAGGCGCTTTCTGCATTTCTTTGATATCGGCTTTGTCCACCGATCCCGTCAAGTCTCTTTTTGCTACGGTGCCATAGCCTATTACGACCACCTCGTCAATATTGACCAGGTCACGCTCTAGAACAATATTCAAAATAGACTGACTGGGGACGAGTACTTCTTTCTGTTTATATCCCACGGATGAAACGACCAATGTTCCTTCCTTTGACTGTCCGCTTAAATCCAACGAAAAGATGCCTTGGTTATCGGTAGTCGCCCGCAAGACGGCCCCTTTTAAAAGTAGTGTCGCCCCACTTATGGGATCATTTTCCGTGTTTGAAACACGCCCCTTGAGTACTTGTGCCTGTATTTCTGAAGGGATTGCACAGAAACACAGTAAAGCACCCAAAAAAAATAAGCTTTTATAGCTTGATACATGATTAGTTACTTGCATACTTTCTCAAAATATTAAAGAATGTTATATAAGTTTATTTATGTTGGTATTAGCTCGACCAGGCAAGCAACTCGCTCGATTGGATACATACAAAAGTAGAGGTATGTATCTAATTCGTTTGGATAATATCGTCCAAAATAGGTGATAAAAACGTCCAACAAATCTATCTATGGTTCGTATGCGCGTGTTTTTTACGATATTCCTGTGGAGAACACCCAAACTGCTCTCGGAAGCATTTATTAAAATAGCGAGGGCTACTGAAACCCATGGTATAGGCAACCTCTCCAATATTTAGCTCGGGAGAATGAAGGAGTAGAAATGCCGCCTTCTTTAGCCTAATGGTAGAAATAAATACATTGGGAGTTAAACCGGTAATTCCCTTCAATTTACTGAACAAGGAAGAACGACTAAGCCCTAGTTCCTGTGCCAGAATTCCAATATCCAGCTCCGATTCTAACCTACTTTCCACGATAGCGGTAGCCTTTTCTAAAAAGGCACGGTCAACCTCAGAAGTACCCACCAGTTCTTTGCTATCGGAATCGGGTTCTTTAAAAAATCGCTTTTTTAACAGGTTTCTGCTATTTATCAAGTTGTTGCATCGCTGGATTAGAAGCTCGCTGTGAAATGGCTTAACGACATAATCGTCTGCGCCTACCCGTAGCCCTTCTAATTGATGTTCTACCGCAGCCCGAGCTGTGAGCAGTATAATGGGGATGTGAGATGTGTCAAAATTATTTTTCAGCTTTGCACATAATTCTGTTCCCGAAAGGTTGGGCATCATGACATCACTGATAATTATATCGGGCTGTGCGACCGTAGCCTTTTCAAACCCTTGCAGTCCATCTGTGGCGACAATCACATTGAACAAAGGCATAAGGATTTCGCGAACGAAAGCCAACAATTCTTCATTATCTTCTACAAGTAAAATAGTTGGACGTCCCGGCTTTTGTTCCGGGTCCGTTATCCCTTCATGTTCGTCAATCCATTGTAAGTCCGCTCCTGAATACACCTCTTGTTCATAAATTTGGGATATAGCACTTTCTTCGGATATTACATTTGTTTTCTTCAGATTCACCTGGAACGTCGTCCCTATTCCTTCTTCAGATACGACCTCTATACGGCCACCATGCAATTCAACAATATTCTTCGTAATTGCCAGCCCGATACCGGTACTTCCCACTGCATTCGGCTCAATTTGGTAAAAAGGCTGAAATAAATGTGCTAGCTTATCTGCCGGTATTCCCCTACCGGTATCACGAATGGTCAAGATAACATCATCGGTTAATTCCTCCAATGTAATTTTAATACGGCCTCCGCTCTGTGTTGCCTTAAACGCATTGGATAATAGATTATTGAGTACCTTATTCATTTGCAATCTATCAAGCACGAGAAAGACTGGTTTGTCTTCCGGCAGCGATACCCGAAAATCAATTTTTTTATGCTGTGCCTTATTTTCAAATGCCAGGTATACCTCCTGGATTAGCTCCGTCATATTAACCGTTTCTAAAGAAAGCGAAAGCTGTCCTTCGTCCTGCTTTCTGAAATCCAATAGTTCATTTATCAAACTCCCCAAATTCAGCGCATTGCGATATATTTTTTGAACCCTATTCTGCGTTTGTGTATGAATATTACCAGACTTCATCAATTGTTCTACTTGTCCGATAATAAGTGATATCGGCGTACGGATTTCATGCGATACCGCGGTAAAGAAATCCAGTTTTGATTTTGCCAGTTCCTCCGTTCTTTCTTTTTCCTTTTTTTCGAAAGCCAGTGAGCTTTTTAGATATGCCCGGATTCTTATTTGTCTTAATAGCCAATACACTGCTCCTGCTATTAACAAGATATAAAACACGTAAGCGAATGTTGTTTTATATATAGCGGGATGTATCCTTATAGGGATGGTTCGTTCATCTAAAATCTCATTATCGTTGCCCAATGCTCTGAGATGGAATTTATAGTTGCCTGGGTTTAGATTTGTATAGTTCACCATATTTTCAGTACCTGGAGCGATCCAATCCTCATCAAATCCCTCCAACTTCCACATAAACCTTCGTTCGACAGATTGACTAAAGTTGATTGTAGTAAACGATAATCCGAAAGAGTGTTGGCTATGCTCTAAAGAAATATCTTTAAGCTCGTCCAACGGAACTTCCAATGGGCTACCCGGCATTCCGGACTCGACGACCTTATTGAAGAGATTAAAATTCAGAAATACAATTTTATCGGATGGTCTTGGCGTAATCATCTTCTCGGGATCGATTTGAACAAACCCTTTCGTACCTCCAAAAAACAATAAGCCAGCATGATTTAGCACTTGAGATGCTTGCAGGAAGTTTAGATCTAATGCTAATAACTTCTTGGGATAATTCTTCACTGCAAGTGTTTTCATATTCACCGAACTAATTCTATCTATTCCTGCAAGCCATAGATAATCTCCCTTTTTATCGGCTACGATGCTAAAAATAATTTCCTGTCTGGTGGATTCATCGGTTAAGACGGAGATCGTTTCTTTTGTGTTTAAATCATATCGTACCAGTCCTCCTCCATATGTCGCCAGCCATAATGCTTTGTCACTTTCTTGATAGATATCACAGATATACTTACTCCGAAGCTTTTTATTCAGTTCATGTTCCGCCACCTGCAATGACAACACATTTACTTCAAATAGTCCAAATTCAGTGGCGGCTAGCAAATTGCCGCTTCGTGTTTTTATTAAGCTGTTCGTCTGATTAAGTGGAATAGGCGTAAATAAATCCGTTTTTCTATCCAATCGGCTTGCTTCTCCTTTTTTACCGGCAAACCACATATTGCCCATAGTATCTTCCTCAATGCCATAAACAAAATCTGTCGATAAAGAGGTTTGGGTATTTGAGCTTCGAGAATAGCGCTTTATCAAGTTCCCTTGTTTATTAAATTGATAAACTCCCGCACCAAACGTACCGGCCCATATCATCCCCCGGCTGTCTTCGTACAAACTAAGTATATAAATCGATGGAAGTAGATGTTTGATCGCTTTGGTTCTCTCATTGCGATACGAAAGCCCGGCATTCGTACCTATCCAGAAATTCCGCTCTGTATCTTCCATCATCTTTGTCACAAAATCATTCCGCAAAATCCCTGTTTTATCATTTTCCTTAGATGAGACCGATATACCATCCAACGATCCCTCCATACGCGTAATTCCATTATTTGTCGCCACCCACATGCGCTGCTCTTTATCTTTGAAGATATCATAAACCGCATCTCCTCGTAAATGTTCTTCACCTTTTCCATAAGATGTTAATTGGTGCTTTAACTTAAAAGAGTGGCTATCTATTAAAAATATCCCACTACCGTCTGTACCGACAATCATCGTGCTGCTCCCCATAGTCTGTATTGCGGACACCATAGTCGACGCATTTAGGGATACATGGTTTTTTAAGACTTTACTATTTACATCATACACTAACACCCCTTTTCCCACCGTTCCTAGCCACAGCGTCTTTTTATCTTCCGTCAGATACGCTGTTTCGATTTGTATATTTTTCAAATCGTTATACTGCTTATCTGAAAGGAATGGAAACATCCTACCGTTGGTCGTATCAAACCATAATATGGCATAATCTGCTATGATGATTTTCTCCTGTGGGGAATAATCAATAATTTCCTTCACAAGGCATTCGTATAACAATGGGGACTTGTGTAGCACAATCGTCGTATCTGGTCGGAGTTCACCGATAACGTCATGGCTGCCAAACCAAACTTTTCCATTGTTATCTACCATAGCCGTACGTACATACAGCCCTAAATTTTTCACTAAGCGAAAACGATCACTATTGGTGTTATAAGCAAGGACATCTCCATTGCTGTTATAGGCGTATACTTCCTTTCGTTGATTGGTGACGACTTTTATATATCGTGCAGGAACATTGTTTGAAACTAAAGGGATTTCATAATGTTTAACTTGGTAACCATCATATCTATTTACTCCATATCTATCTGAAAACCAAACAAAGCCTTTCTTATCCTGGGCTATTTTAAATACTTGTTGGGAGGATAAATCCTTATCATTTATTGTACGGAGTGTCTGTTGCGCACTTAACTTTATACTTATAAAAAGTATCGATATAGATAAGTAGATTCTCCACATATGGATGAGATATAAAAGGTTATTATTAATCTAAAGTAGGAAGTTCAACAATTAAATGCAAATGAATTCAATCGTTTCTGTGTGCTATAAACATCAGTATCCGTACATTGAAGTGAAATGTGGTTAAGTCAAAAAAATATTGAAATTATATATCCAATTTGAAATCCACGATCTTATACTCTGTGAGCTAAAAGGACGGTCAGAGCTGATATTGCTTTTCCGCAATTTCGCACCATCTTCGAGAACTACAACGAATGTTTCGTTGACCTGGTGTTCTTTGGTGAAGATTTGGATGATTTGCTACACCTATTGGGTAGCCGTTGTTTTTTCTATAATCATCGCGGCATTGCTACCCCCGAAACCAGAAGCTGTTTTCAAGAAACGGTTTAATGGTCGATGGGTTATTTCCTCGATAATGTTCAGCGGTTGTGACACGCCCAACGTTTTAAAACCTTCAGTCGGAATGAGTGTGCCCGACCGCATAGATTGCAGGGCAATGACCGTCTCCAATAAGCCAGACGCACCCAACGTATGCCCATAATAACCTTTCAAACTATGGATACGAACATCCCGTAACCCTAACCGATGAAAGGCAATAGCCTCCATCTCATCGTTGTATAGCGTTGCCGTTCCATGCGCCGATATGAAATCGATATCTTTTATGTCGATGGCTGCTTCCTGCCCAGCATGCAACACACTTTGCACAAGCCCCTCTCCCGTTCGCGACGGCCCAGAAATATGATTTGCATCGTTTATGGCTGCTTCTCCTAAGATCTTAAACTCCCCTTTTTCTTTAGAAACATATACACAGGCAGCCGCTTCGCCTAAGGACACCCCTGCACGATCTTTGTCAAAAGGTTTACAAGGAAATGGGCTCATGGCCTGGAATGCCTGAAAACCGGACACCACAAATTCACTGACTACATCTCCTGCCAAAACTAAAGCATCGTCGTACTGACCGATCTGTATCAGACGTTTGGCAACCGATAAAGCCAATAAGCCCGATACGCAGGCTTGCGATACAATAATAGGTTGCGTCTGGAATCCCAGCACCTCTGCCATTTTCTTGGCTAGCACCGTGAGTTGCGCATCTGCCGTTTTCCCCTCCTCTAAAAACGACACATTTCCCTTGGTGGTGGATAATATCAGCGCCGTACGTGAGGTAGGTACATGTCTTTCCACAATCGGTTTTGCCGCCGTAAACAACATGCGCTCCAATAAAGTACTATCTTCCTCAGGTATTAACAGCGCTAGGGTTTCCTCGGGCGCAAATACCGATGCATAGATATTTTCTATCCGGCCGACATCATTACGTACGACACCGCTGATTCCGCACAGTAACTGCGTCCAGTTTGATTGCCAATCCACACCCAACGGGGTGACACAATTCATGTCGTCTATGTATATCGGATCGAACGCCATTATAACAAACCTACCTTTCTTTTCCATTCCAACACAAAATCCGGAATGTTCAACACGAGGTTTTGTGCTTTATCCAAGAATACCTGTACCGTTTCCCCTTGGCAGACCAGTTGGTCTTTCCTATTATAAATCTTAAATCGGAAAATCATTTTCGCGGCGGGCGTATCTACGTATGCGGTCACGACACGTGCGATATCTCCGTAGCGTAGCGGTAGTTTATGTTCGCAGGTAGATTTTACAACAGGTGTCGTATATCCCGCTTTTTGAACGGTCATATAATCGATGCCATAGGTTTTACCAAAAGCTTCCCTCCCTTGTTCGAAATATAGAATATAATGCCCGTGCCATACGATACCTAGTGAGTCCACCTCGCTAAAGCGCACGGGAATGGTCACCGATTCTGTCAGCCCCGATTCCTCATAAAATTGTTCTCTTCTTTTTATCATATAACTAATGGGCTGTCAAAATAAGTATCGGCTCTAAAACAGTCATTTCTGTAAAGCAAAGGTATAATTTTCTTATCTTTACCACAAAAAACACCATGGCATTAGTAAATATCCCTCGATTGGATTTGCTTCAATATACGCAAGGTCGTGCGGAAGAGCGTAAACAGTTCGTACAAGATATAGGAAAAGCATTTAACGAAACCGGTTTTGTAACCATTTCAAACCATGGGTTGAGCCAAGGACTCATTGATGAACTCTATGCTGTTGTAAAAGCTTTTTTTGATCTTCCAGAGGCGGTCAAACGGAAGTATGAATTTCCGGAATTAGCCGGACAGCGTGGGTATACCGCCAAAGGGAAAGAGAGAGCAAAAGATGCCCATACGCCTGATTTAAAGGAATTTTGGCAACGTGGGCAAACTATCGTGGGCGAAGACTATTCTAAAACCGATTTTCCCGATAACATTATTGTTGAAGAACTACCTAGATTCAACGAAGTGACTGGGGAAGTATACAAAAAATTAGAAGATGCCGGACGTGAACTACTTAAAGCCATTGCCTCCTATTTAGATTTAGAAGAAGACTATTTTGAAAAGTTTGTTATCAACGGCAACTCCATTCTCCGGGCTATCCATTATTTTCCTATTGAAAATCCGGACGCTATCCCAGCTGATGCTGTTCGAGCCGGCGCTCATGAAGATATTAATCTCATTACCCTACTTATCGGAGCGAGCGCTGATGGTTTGGAAGTGTGGACAAAAGACGGCGAATGGTTCCCCATCAAAGCTAAAGGAGAGGATATTGTGGTGAACGTTGGTGATATGTTGCAACGGTTAACGAACAATAAACTCAAATCTACCACCCACCGCGTGGTAAACCCACCGCGAGAACTCATGAAAACATCACGGTATTCCGTGCCGTTCTTCTTACATCCAAAAGCGTCCATGAGCCTAGCCTGTTTGGATTCTTGTATTTCCGAAGATTATCCGAAAACGTATAAGGATTATACCGCGGGACAGTATCTGGACGAACGATTGCGTGAGATTGGGTTGAAAATGTAATAAAAAAAACAATGATATTATCAGATAAAAGAATTCTAGAAGAAATAGATAACGGCAGCATCGTTATCGAACCATTTGACCGAAAATGTCTGGGAACGAACTCTTACGATGTCCATTTGGGCAAGTATCTCGCCACCTATAAAGACGGCGTATTAGATGCAAAAAAACACAACGAAATAGCACATTTCGAAATACCGGAAGAAGGATTTATTCTCCAGCCAGGCAAGCTCTATCTGGGCGTTACGTTAGAATATACAGAAACACACGGACATGTTCCTTTTCTGGAAGGGAAGTCCAGTACCGGTCGTTTGGGGATCGACATCCATGCAACTGCTGGTAAAGGAGATGTCGGCTTCTGCAATACATGGACGTTGGAAATCTCCGTAGCACAGCCTGTACGGGTTTACGCCGGCATGCCTGTGGGACAGCTAATTTATTTCGTTGTAGATGGTGACATCGAAACCTTTTATAATACAAAGGGAAACGCCAAATACAACAACAAGACAATCCGCCCTGTAGAGAGCATGATGTGGAAAAATGCATTTTAATAGAGAAGTCGCATTTAACTTCTCTATTAAAATTCCATTAAATAAGCTTTCAAAAACTCATCGAGTTCGCCATCCAGCACGGCTTGTGTATTGGATGTTTCTACATTTGTTCGTAGGTCCTTGATCAATTTATAGGGATGCAACACGTAATTACGAATCTGCGAACCCCATTCTATCTTTTTCTTGGAACCTTCGATTGCTGCGGTTGCTTCTTGTCGTTTACGCATCTCTATCTCATAAAGTTGAGATTTCAATAAGCGCAGCGCATTTTCTTTATTTTGGAGCTGTGAGCGTGACTCCTGGTTCTTAATGATAATACCCGTCGGCTTATGGTGTAGGCGGACAGCCGTCTCGACTTTGTTCACGTTTTGACCTCCTGCACCACCAGAACGAAAAGTATCCCATTCGATATCCGCGTCTTTAACTTCTATCTCGATGTTATCATCCACCAATGGATAAACATATACCGAAGCAAAAGATGTATGCCGTTTTGCGTTGGAATCGAATGGTGAGATCCGAACCAGACGATGTACACCATTTTCTCCTTTCAAATAGCCGTAAGCAAAATTTCCGGAAAATTGTAATGTCACGGTTTTGATGCCAGCTACATCGCCTTCCTGATAATCCTGTTCCACTACCTTGCATCCGTGCTTTTCACCCCACATGATATACATCCGCATCAACATAGAAGCCCAGTCGCAAGATTCGGTCCCCCCCGCTCCTGCCGTAATCTGCAAGATAGCGTCAAGTTGGTCTTCTTCAGAACTCAGCATGTTTTTAAACTCCAACTCCTCTACTTGCGAAAGAGCCAATTCATATTGTTCATTTGCGTCTTGCTCGCTTGCATCGCCGGATTGAAAAAACTCGTACATGACACCGACATCATCCACCGCAGCAGCCACTTCGTCAAAATGCTCAGTCCATAGTTTCAACCCTTTAATTTCCTGTAAAACTTTCTCTGCAGCCTTAGGGTCATCCCAAAAATCCGGACGTAGCGTGATTTCTGTTTTTTCTGTTATCTCTGATTTCTTCGCATCAATGTCAAAGATGCCTCCTTAGGGAAGTTACTCTATCCCTCAAGTCTTGAATTTGTTCCTTGGTCATGCTCAAAAGTAAAATAAAAAGACAAAAAAAGCTATCTTTGGTTTCGATAAAAAAACAAACTATTACATATATGTTTCCAAAGGTAGATTTTACAACGACACAAGCGTACAAATATTTAGCAGACCATTGTATCTCTATTAACGAGAAATCCTTAAAGCGATTATTTGCCGAAGATCCGAAACGCTTCGAGAAATTCTCGTTACAATTAGAGGATATCCTATTGGACTTTTCAAAGAACAGGATAGATGATGAGACCCTAGCACTTCTAATACAACTGGCAAAAGAATGCCAGCTGGGAGAAGCTATCGATGCCATGTTCTCCGCAGAGAAGATCAACCAAACGGAAGGGCGGCAAGTATTGCACACTGCACTACGCAACCAATCCACGAATCCTGTAATAGTTGACGGGGAAGACGTTATGCCCAAAGTAAAAGCAGTACAGGCTCAAATGAAAGACTTCACCGATCGAATCCTTTCTGGGGAATGGAAAGGCTATACAGGCAAAGAAATAACGGATGTGGTCAATATCGGCATCGGCGGTTCAGATTTGGGTCCCGTAATGGTGACGGAAGCTTTGAAAGCATACAAAACGCGGCTGGATATGCATTTTGTATCCAATGTGGACGGTACACATATTGCGGAAACGTTAAAAGGACTAAACCCCGAAACAACGTTATTTCTTATTGCCTCTAAAACTTTTACGACACAGGAAACGATGGCAAATGCCCAATCTGCAAAAGATTGGTTCTTGAAAGCAGGCGCGAAAGAAGCGGATGTTGCCAAACATTTTGCAGCACTGAGTACAAATGAACAAGGTGTAGCCGCGTTCGGTATCGACACCAAGAATATGTTTGAATTTTGGGATTGGGTAGGCGGTCGGTATTCTTTGTGGTCAGCCATCGGGTTATCCATCGCCTTGGGTATAGGTTATGATAATTTCGAGAAGCTTCTTGAAGGTGCATATACGGCAGATGTACACTTTAAAGAAACAGAGTTTGAACAGAATATTCCTGTTATACTTGCTTTATTGGGTATTTGGTACAACAATTTCTTTGATGCTGAAAGCCACGCCATTTTGCCGTATGATCAATATATGCACCGCTTTGCTGCTTATTTCCAACAAGGGGATATGGAGAGCAACGGGAAATATGTTGATAGGAACAGTAATCGGGTAGATTACCAAACGGGGCCGATTATCTGGGGAGAACCTGGAACGAACGGACAACATGCGTTCTATCAGCTCATTCATCAGGGTACGAAATTAATTCCATGTGATTTTATTGCACCAGCTGTCTCACATAATCCCATCGGAAACCACCATCAATTACTGCTATCTAACTATTTCGCTCAAACCGAGGCTCTCATGAACGGAAAGACGGAAGAAGAAGTGGTAAGTGAGCTACAAAATGCCGGCAAAACAGAAAAGGAAATCGCGGCATTGAAAAATTTCAAGGTATTTGAGGGCAACCGTCCTACCAACTCATTCCTTATTAAGAAGATCACACCATATACACTAGGATGTTTGATAGCCCTTTATGAACACAAGATTTTTGTTCAAGGTGTCATCTGGAATATATTCAGTTTTGACCAATGGGGTGTGGAGTTAGGCAAACAATTAGCAAATAAGATTCTTCCCGAGTTGGAAAATGAAGAACCGGTAAGTGCGCACGATGCGTCAACAAATGGCTTAATCAATCAATATAAAGCTTGGCGGTAAACAACGTCAAACAAATAGGGGCGAATTGCATTCGCCCTTATTTGCTTATTAATTCAATACCTCTTCCAGTTTTTTCTCCAATGCAGGACCTCGTAGATTCGAAGCGATAATTTTTCCTTCGGGATCAAGTAAGTAATTCCGGGGAATACTCTGGATAGCATACAGTTTCACAACTGGTGAATTCCAATATTGCAGATCGGAAACATGTGGCCATTGTTCCAATTTATCATCATGGATAGCTTTCATCCAGTCTTCTTTTTTGCCCGGACGATCGAACGACACACCTAAAACAGTAAAATTTTTATCTTTAAATTTCTCAAAAGCTGTAACTACTGTTGGATTCTCGCGCCGACAAGGGCCGCACCAGCTGGCCCAGAAATCCACTAATACGTACTTACCTCTTAAAGAAGAAAGGGAAAGTTCATTACCGAGGGTATCGGGTAGCGTAAAATCCGGTGCGACAGCTCCAACGGCAAGTTTTTCCATATTGGCAATTTTCTCCCCCAGGCTCTTACCTAAATCCGTAGTCTTTAAACTATTTGACAGGTTCTCATAAGCGGGTTTTACGAAGCTAGTTACGTTTTCTGAGGAGGCCTCTTCATCTAAGATCGTCAATGAAACATAACTATTTGGGTTAGATTTAACGAATTCTTCACTAACATCTTCTTGCTTCTCATAAAGTACTTCCGCCTTTGCCTGAAGGCCTTGGACAAAAGCTTCATCTTGCTTTTGTTCATCAGAAGCAGCCTGATACTCGGCATCTAAACCCGCAAATCCTTCATTTATATCATTCAACAAACCTTGATACCTAGAAAAGTCATCATTGATCGCATTACCCGTTCCTTTGGCACTGGTAAAATCATCACCTTCAAATTTGACAACTCCTTTAGAAAGATATATTGAATTGATAGGCGGACGCGTTCCGTTGGCACGCAATTCATCCATCGTCTCACCGGTTGCGGCTAAGATCAGCATGGCACGCGTAGGTTGTGCTACCGAACCTTGATACTTAAAGACGCCGTTTGTTACGGCTGCAGAATCTAAAACAGTCTGTCCATTATCACGATATTGAAAAAAAACTTTTGCTCCTTCCTGAATACCTTTGACCTTCCCGTTTAAAGTAAAATCTTCCTGGGCAAATAACATAACCGGAATTGCCCCTAAAATTGTTAATAGTCCTTTTCTCATTTTTTTATTTTATTAAAAGGTTACATTGTTACGCTATAGCATTGCTAGGCTGTTACCTTGTCGCCTTATCATATTTTACCAACGCCCACTAGCTCCGCCACCGCCAAAGCCACCACCGCCAAAGCCTCCGAAACCACCTCCACCACCGCCGAAGCCGCCGCTCCCGCCGCCGCCACTTCTTCCCATACCGCTAAGCAATGTCCACCAAAACACATCCGAAGCTCCTCTACCTGTCATCACACGGCCGCCGCGGCCGCCTCCACCACCTTTAGAAAACAAGGATATGATAACGATTACGATAACAACGATTAGGACAACAGGTACACCATCGCCCTTTTCTCGACGATCCCGAGGATCAGCTTTATATTCACCTTTCGTATACGCAATAATTGCATTTGTTGCCGCATCAAGTCCCTGATAATATTGCTGCCTACTAAAATTCGGTCTTATTTCATTTTGGATAATCCGATGGGCTATGATATCGGGCAAAGCGCCTTCCATACCGTAACCTGTTTGGATAGTAACTGTTCGGTCTTCCAAAGCAGCTAATAAAATGACCCCATTGTTGTATTTTTTACCTCCGACACCCCACTTTTGGCCTAACCGCACGGCATAATCCGCAACATCATAACCATCTGTGGTCCGAATCAATACGACCGCAATCTGCGTTGATGTTGAATCTTCAAATGTCAATAATTTTTGCTCCAATGTCTGTATTTCGGTACGGCTCAACGTACCCGTATAGTCTGTAACCAAATGGTTCGGAGCTTCTGGTAGATTCTGTGCATAAAGTGAAAAAAATGAACCTAAAAGCACAAAAAATATACTCCCAATCCATTTAACGGTCGGCTTAACTAATATATATATTTGCATCGGATCTTTAATTTTTTCCAAAATAGATATCATCTGGAAGCTCATTCACATCATCAACACCACGGGGAAAATACTTCTGTAGCTGTTCCCCCACATCATGTATCCCTTCAATTAGTCCTTGGACGATATCATTCCGGCGAAAGAAAGAGATCATCAGCTCTTTCGTTTCATCCCAAAAATTGGCTTCTATTTTTGTATCTAGGCCACGATCACCTATAATAGCAAATTCGTGATCATCGATGGCCATATAAATAAGAACACCATTACGGAGACCTGTTTTATGCATTTCCAGCTTCTCAAAATAAGAGACGGCCGCGTCCATCGCAGAAGTTGTCTTTAATTTCTTATCGATTACGAGTCGAATCTCTCCTGACGTCTTTGCTTCTGCCACACTAATGGCCTGAACAATACGATCTTGTTCTTCTGTTGAAAATATGTCCATATCAAGCCCTCCTGTTCATCTTACCGTTATTATATTATAATATCCTAAAACTCAACCGTAGGCGCTTTGTCAGATCCCTCTGCCGCTTTAAAGGTTCCTTTCGGTTTAAAACCAAAAATTCCAGCCATAATATTATTTGGAAAGCTCCTTACCGTCGTATTATAATCCTGGACGGCTTCATTGTATGAACGGCGTTCTACGGAAATACGATTTTCCGTACCTTCAAGTTGTACCTGCAATTCTTGAAAGTTCGAATTTGCTTTCAAATCAGGATAAGCTTCCACACTGACTAACAACCTTCCGATTGACTGTGACAACGCATCTTGGGTCTGCTGATAGTTCGCAATAGCCTCTTCCGATAAATTAGATGGATCAACTGTAACCGAAGTAGCTTTTGCACGTGCTTCCACAACCGCAGTCAATGTACCCTCTTCGTGTTCGGCCGCACCTTTTACAGTTGCGACTAAATTAGGAATCAAGTCTGCACGGCGTTGATAGGCATTTTCTACCTGCGCCCATTTTCCTTTTACATTCTCATCTTTGGAGACCATGGTATTATACCCACAGGAGCTGAATGACAGCGCTGTAAACAAACCTACGATTGCAATAACTAATCTTTTCATCTGTGAAGTTTTATTCAATTTTTTATAAAAATACTATTTAATCTTCTTTTTTTCCGCAAAAAAGAACCAAAAAACTCGTCACTTCAAATGTTTTACATATGGGATAGTGCAGAAATAAGTTTGTGCAGTTGTAAAACATTTGGATGTGACCTTTTAATGTTAATTGGGGATTGTACAAAAATGCGTAAATAAAGCAATCATTAGGGCTTCGCGGTTATGCGGGCTTAAACGGCCTTATATTGTTTTGCGGCCATTTTTCTACAGGATATTCCGTCAAAACAGAATAATGTTTGAACGGAGTGAGTTTTATTCTGTTTAGGAATAGCCAAAGAAAAATAGCAAAACCATATTCAGCCTTGATTTTTTGTTCCCTTTTTTATCAAGAAAAAAGGGAAGGAAAACTACCTTTGTAATGTTTTGGGATAAAAACCCAACCAGTAGATATGCAGAAAGAAATTGAAATTGCAGTATTTCCCGATCAAATCCATGACACCGACAATCTTATTGCTCTCGGTGCGGAACAATTAAAGGTAGAACGCTCACGTATACAGGGACATCACGTCCGAAAACGCTCTATTGACGCCAGAGGCCGTAAAGTGGTGTATCGTCTTCGCGTCGTTTTCTATATCGACGAGCCTCGCTTCCCAGAAGTATTCACCTCTTCCATTAACAACGTGCATCATGCTGCACCTGTCATTATCATCGGAGCTGGGCCGGCAGGTCTGTTTGCTGCGTACCGATGTTTGGAGCGCGGATTTAAACCTATTGTATTGGAACGCGGAAAACCCGTAAAGGATAGAAGACGGGATTTAGCAAAGATAAACCGGGAGGGCGTAGTAAATCCCGAGTCCAATTACTGTTTCGGCGAAGGTGGGGCAGGCACATATTCGGATGGTAAATTGTATACGCGTTCCAACAAGCGCGGCGACGTCGATAAGGTGCTGCAGATTTTTGTACAGCATGGAGCGCCCCATGATATTTTAATCGATGCCCGACCCCATATAGGTACGAACAAGCTCCCCCATATTATCGAAGATATGCGTAACACCATCTTGGAATATGGAGGAGAAATAAGATTCGATTGTCGGGTAGATGATATTCTCGCCGATTTCGGAAAGATAAAAGGTGTACGAACATCGTCAGGAGAAACGATACACGCGCATCACGTCATCGTAGCTACGGGACATTCCGCCCGTGACATCTTCCATCTTTTTCAGCGGAAGGGTTGGTTAATAGAAGCTAAACCTTTTGCATTAGGGGTTCGAATCGAACACCCTCAGGAAATCATCGATCAAGCGCAGTATCATTGTGCAATACGTCCAGAGAATCTCCCACCCGCTTACTATAGTCTGGTAGAACAGGTCAATAAACGCGGTGTTTTTTCATTTTGTATGTGTCCGGGTGGGATTATTGCCCCCTGTGCTACAGAAGATAGGGAGATCGTCGTCAACGGCTGGTCTCCGTCAAAACGGAATAATCCACACGCCAATTCAGGTACCGTTATCCAAATCAATTTAGAAGATGTGCCAAATTCGTTATCTGATCCATTCGCATTGCTACGATTTCAACAAGAAGTAGAACAACAGGCATTTCTTTTAGGAGGCGGCAATCTCGTTGCTCCGGCGCAACGTATGGCTGACTTTGTACAACAAAAAGTATCGACAACCCTTCCCGAAAACTCCTATAAGCCGGGGACAAAAAGCGTCGATCTTAATGAAGTGTTACCCCCTTTTGTGCACCAAGCATTACGTGGAGCGCTACCTCTTTTTGGTAAGAAGATGAAAGGATATTATACCAATGAGGCCATTTTGGTGGGTGTTGAGTCCCGCACATCGTCCCCCATTCGGATTCCTCGTGATAAGGAGACTTTGCAACATCCGGAAGTTTCCGGACTTTATCCCTGCGGGGAGGGTGCAGGTTATGCCGGTGGAATCGTATCAGCAGCAATCGACGGGATTAATTGTGTGGATGCTATCTAGAGTAAAAGAAACAGGGATAAATTATAAATAGCAAAAATCAAAAAAGCTATTGACAGATATATACCGAATCGCTATCTTTGTACCACAATCAGCGAAAGTAGCTCAGTTGGTAGAGCACAACCTTGCCAAGGTTGGGGTCGCGAGTTCGAATCTCGTCTTTCGCTCAAAACAAAAGCCTCTGAAAAGTTCAGGGGCTTTTTATGTTGCACACAAAATCCGAAAAATAAATAAAGGCGTCAGAGTTCGATTCTGACGCCTTTATTTTATCATATGAAAAACTACTTATTTTTTTCCAGTCCCCTTTCCACCAGATGTTCGATATATTGACGAACATTTTCATTAGAGAAACGGGAGGTTACATCAAACGCAAAGGCATGTACCAATAATACGCGGGCAGCTTCCTCACCGATACCACGCGCACGCAAATAAAACAGTGCATCATCGTCAAACTGCCCCATCGTACAACCATGCGAACATTTCACGTCATCTGCAAAAATCTCCAATTGTGGTTTGGTATATACGGTAGATTTATCTCCAATAAGCATATTATTATTTTGCTGAAAGGCATTTGTTTTTTGTGCATCCTCACGAACAAAAATCTTACCGTTGAATACAGCTGTAGACTCGTCTTGCGGAATATTTTTATACCACTCGTAAGATTCACAATGCGGTTTCATATGATCCACAATGGTATGGTTATCTACAAACTGTTTGCCTGCCGTTAGGTTAATGCCGTATAGATGTGATTCTACCTGTTCTGCATCCAAGCGCACATTGATGTTATGCCGCACAAAAGACGCTCCCGGCAAATTACAGTTATAGTTATTATATAGACTGTGCTGTTCTTGATAAACTTCCGTATGCATGATGTAATGGCTCGATGCATCGGCTACCTGCAGATAGTAATGCTGTACTTTTGCATCCTCCTCTACCACGATTTCTGTCACCTTATTATGCACATTCTTTGCTGTGCCATCTAACGTTATAAAAGATTCGATAATCTCTACCTCTGCATGGGATTCTACCACAATCAGGTTACGTGTTTGGGCAAAAAATGCATCTTCTCCTGTCGCTACATGCACGATATGGATCGGTTTGGAAATTACTTTGTTTTTAGCAACCGATAAATACACGCCCGCTGTGTTTAGCGCCGTGTTTAATTGCACCATCACATTATCCGATTTATCGGCATGTTGCGCGTAATGTTTTTCAAAGTTAGCTTCCCTATAAGCTTCATTAATGGGTTTTACCACCAACCCTATTTCATCTTCGAGGGAAGAGAATGCCAAAACATACTCGCCGTTAACCAACACAATCCGATGGGCATCCAAGCCAGGGATATCCGCTTTGCCCGTATCCAAACTGTCCACATCTACCGATGCACTCAATGCATAGGTTGCATTGATTAAAGGGTGTATATTGGTATATTTCCACTCTTCGTTCTTGACGGTCGGAAAACCTTCAAGTTGAAAACGTTCAAAAGCTTGTTGACGCAATGTCGTCAAATAGGACGGTTCTTGCGTATCTAACTCTTGAAAGGTCGAAACCAACTGTTGATATAATGAATCTGCAACTATTGTACTCATGTTCTTTTTTATCAATCCACTATTTAAATTATCCATGGATAAATTTTATTAAGCGGTTTGCGTGTCGTATTCTTTTAGCCAATCGTAACCTTTTTCTTCCAATTCCAAGGCCAATTCTTTTGGTCCTGTTTTCACAATTCGTCCGTTATATAGTACGTGAACAAAGTCGGGCACGATATAATCTAACAAACGCTGGTAGTGTGTAATGACTACGAACGCGTTATTTTCGGAGCGTAGGTGGTTTACACCGTTTGCTACAACGCGTAATGCATCGATATCAAGTCCTGAATCCGTCTCATCGAGGATGGCCAACTTCGGATTTAACATCGCTAACTGGAATATCTCGTTACGCTTCTTCTCCCCTCCCGAAAAGCCTTCGTTCAACGAACGATTGGCGAGGTTCGCTGAAAAATCCACTAGTTTTTGCTTTTCTTTTACCAATTGCAAAAACTCTTTTGCTTCCATTGGCGGCAAGCCTTTATATTCCCGAATATCGTTTACAGCGGTCTTCAAGAAATTAATATTGGACACGCCGGGGATTTCCACTGGATATTGAAAAGCTAGAAAAAGACCTTCCCGAGCACGATCTTCCGGAGCTAAATCCAATAAGTCAACGCCCTCTAACAATGCGGAGCCTTCGGTGACCTCGTATGCGTCGCGACCAGCCAATACATTTCCCAATGTGCTTTTTCCGGCACCATTGGGTCCCATAATGGCATGAATCTCTCCTGCTTTGACTTCTAAATCTAGTCCTTTTAATATTTGTTTGCCTTCAACAGACGCGTGTAAATTCTTAACTGATAACATTTTTCTTAATTTGGAAATTTTAAAATTACTACCCGACCGATCCTTCCAAAGAAATCGCCAATAGTTTTTGTGCTTCTACAGCAAACTCCATTGGCAACTGGTTTAGTACCTCTTTGGCGTAGCCATTGACGATCAACCCAACAGCTTTCTCTGGATCGATTCCTCTTTGGTTCAAGTAGAACACCTGATCTTCGCCGATCTTCGATGTCGTCGCCTCGTGCTCCAACATCGCTGTACGGTTTCTATTCTCTATATAAGGGAATGTATGTGCTCCACAACGGTCTCCAATCAATAAAGAGTCACATTGTGTAAAGTTTCTCGCTTTATCGGCATTCGGACCAATTTTCACTAATCCTCTATAACTGTTGTGGCTCAGACCTGCAGAAATACCTTTCGACACAATTTTAGAACGGGTATTTTTCCCAAGGTGCACCATTTTTGTTCCCGTGTCAGCAATCTGTTTATTACGCGTCATCGCCACGGAATAAAATTCCCCTACGGAATTATCGCCTTTGAGGATAACACCGGGGTATTTCCATGTAATGGCAGAACCTGTTTCCACTTGCGTCCATGAAATTTTAGCATTGTCACCTTTACAAATACCGCGTTTCGTTACGAAATTATATATACCGCCCTTGCCATCCTTATCTCCTGGATACCAATTCTGCACCGTCGAATATTTAATTTCAGCATCGCGCTCTGCAATGAGCTCGACCACCGCAGCGTGCAATTGATTTTCATCACGCATCGGCGCTGTACAGCCTTCCAGATAGGATACATACGAACCTTCTTCCGCAACAATCAAGGTACGTTCAAACTGTCCGGTGTTCTGTGCATTTATACGGAAATAAGTAGAAAGCTCCATCGGACATCTGACGCCTTTCGGAACGTACACAAAAGAGCCGTCCGAAAACACCGCAGAATTCAATGCCGCATAAATGTTATCTGTTTGTGGCACTACGGTACCCAGATACTTTTTCACTAAATCTGGATATTCTTGCACAGCTTCACCAAAAGAACAAAAAATGACTCCCTGCTCCTTCAACTTCTCCCGAAATGTGGTCTTTACGGAAACAGAATCAAACACCGCATCAACTGCTACCACACCGGCCAACACTTTCTGTTCGTCTAATGGGATTCCTAATTTTTCGAATGTTGAAAGTAACTCCGGATCAACCTCGTCAAGACTTTCCAACTGCTTCTTAGGTTTAGGTGCTGCGTAATACGAAATATCTTGAAAATCCACCTCTGGGCTTTCAAAATTTTGCCACGTAGGCATCTTCATTGTCAGAAAATGGCGCAATGCCTTTAACCGCCATTCTAACAACCACTCGGGTTCGTTTTTCTTTGCAGAAATGAAACGAACAGTATCTTCACTTAGCCCCTTAGCGGCTATTTCCATCTCAATATCTGTGGTGAACCCGTATTTATATTCTTCGAGCTCCAGCTCTTTTAGTAATTCATCGTCTTTGGTACTCATTTCTCTACCCCTTTTTTAATTCGGCGATTCCTACCTTATTTTGGACTACAAAGATACG